>MDTB01212992.1_pt1 | contig 20189 bp, 20 predicted proteins | sample 811161 | NCBI WGS metagenome assembly MDTB01 (sample SAMN05326650, study PRJNA326480) | marine metagenome | isolation source: seawater | place: Mediterranean Sea | collected 2009 | reverse complement strand
CGTCCTACTCTCCCGTATCTTAAGATATAGTACCATCGGCGCTGAAGGACTTAACTTCCGAGTTCGGGATGGGATCGGGTGTGGCCCCTTCGCAATAATCACCAGGCGAAAGGTTTATAGTATTTTTATATTAAAAAGTAAACAAATATTAAAAAGCTTCAAATTTCTTTAAAAAGTAAGCTATATTTTGAATTCATATTTAAATTTTCTCATATTACATTAAATAAAGGTAAATTTTGAAACTTTTTCTAAATTTTATTCCACAAATGATACTAATAGATATAACAAGTCATTTATTATAAATTAATTTAATTATGTTATTTAAAAATAATTTACTTAGTTACATTCAGATTTCATTATACATGCTGCCAATTTCATTAATAATTGGAAGTCTAATAGTAAACATAAACGTTTTATTTTTTTTGTTTCTTAGTGCTATTTATATAATTAAAAATAGTTTAAAGGTAAAATTTGACGCGATTAATATCTCTCTTTTTCTTTTTTTTTTCACTTTAATTGTTTCTTCATTTTTAAATATCAAAGTAATTGGTTTAGAAAATTTTATTAAATCAATTCTACTATTAAAATTTTTTTTGTTATTCTTATTTTTGAACATTCTTATCAAAGATAATAAAATCAATTTTAAAATTTTTTTTAAGATATGTTTATTCTCTATTTTATTTGTAGCTATAGATGTAATTATTCAATTTATTTTTGGAAAAAATATTTTGGGATTTTTACCTCATGAAGAAAGAATCACAGGAATATTTGGAGCTGAAGCTATTGCAGGAGCATTTATACAAAAGTTATTTATCTTTGGTCTTATAAGTGTCTTTTTAATATTCCGTCACAAAGAATATAAAATCAACATCTATGAAATATTATTCTTTAGCATTATAATATTAGGATCATTCGTTGCTAGTAATAGAATGTCTTTTGTTATTATGACAATCACAATAATATTCCTAGCCTTGTTTTATAAAGTATTTAGAAAGAGCTTATTAGTTTGCCTTACAATAGCAATTCCGGTGTTCTTAATATTATTTAAAATTAATCCTGGAATTAATTTAAAGTTTAATGATTTGAAAAGTAAATCACAAATACTTTTTGAACGATCGATAAAACTCCTAAATGAAAAAGAAAATGAAAAAATTGAGTTGTCTAATCATGGTAAAATTTATCTTTCTAGTATCAGGTCATTTAATGAAAATAAAATACTGGGTGGAGGACTAAAATCTTTTAAATATCAGTGTTTTAAATATGTGGCTGAAGATAATACACTTTGTTCTACTCATCCTCACAACTATCACCTTGAAATACTTCATGATAGTGGTTTTGTAGGTTTTGCTTTACTAACTTTCTTTGTTTTTGCTTTGCTGCTTTCAAAATATAAGAGTTTAAAAACGTCATCTTTAAATTATGTAGAAAAAATTATTTTATCGTTGATTATATTAAATTTTTTGATTGAAATATTTCCTCTAAAATCAACTGGAAGCTTGTTTAGTACTTGGACTGGAACTATTTTATGGTTATCAATAGGAATGATTAATTATGATAAAAAAATTAATCAATAAAAATTATTTTTAAGGTGATAGATTATAAAAATCAATTATTAAGTATATCTGCTATTTATTTTGTAATCGCTATTACATTGTCACTTTTATTTATTGGCTCAGAAAATTTACTTTTTAATAATATTCAATGGTTATTTTCTGGAAGTGACATCTCTGGACATCAGACTGGTTGGAATTTTTTTAAAAATGATGAATGGAGGTTTCCACTAGGTAGGAACCCAAATTATGGAAATGAGATAGGTAACTCCATAGTATATTCGGACTCTATACCTATACTAGCTTTAACATTTAAATTATTCAATTTTTTGCTTCCAAATAATTTTCAATACTTTGGATTTTGGTTTTTTATATGTTTTTTTTTTCAAGGTTTTTTAAGTAATTTACTTATTCAAAAGTACACTGGTAATAAGGTTTACTCTTTCCTTGGTTCAATTTTTTTTATTGTTTATCCAATCTTAATTTACAGAATGGGTTTTCATCCAGCTCTCTTTGGTCAATGGACTTTGATAATAACAGTTTATCTAATGCTGGAGAAAGATAAAGTTAATGAAAAACATTGGATATTTTTAATACTTATTACAGCTTTAATACACTTTTATTTTACAATAATTAATTTGATTATTTACAATTTTTTCAAAATATACTCATTTATTATATCAAACGAAATTAAGGCAAAAAAATATTTTAAAGATATATTTATTTGTCACTTATTTTTGATAACTTTGATGTATTGTGTTGGTTATTTTGAAGTACGATTTGTAGACACATTAGCTCTAGGGTTTGGTGTTTATAAATTAAATATTTTAAGCTTTGTAGACTCTTTTAACGATAATAATGGAGTATCTTGGTCATGGTTTTTGCCTAACATAAATTTGACTAATGGAGAGGAAATTGAAGGTTTTAATTATATTGGTTTAGGTGTTCTTTTACTTTTTATAATAAGTGTAGTTTTTACAATAATTGATAAAAAACAAAGAGAGTATTTAAAATTTTTTTTAAATAAGAAAATTGTTCTAGTTTTACTTTTAATCTTTTTATTATCCTTATCAAATAAAGTAAGTTTTGGTTCTATTGAAATAATTAGTATACCACTTTATGATATCTTTTATGGTTTATTAAGCACCGTAAGGTCCTCAGGAAGACTTTTCTGGTTGATAAGTTACTTCTTTCTTTTCATTTCAATTTTTTTTCTTTACAAAAAATTTGGAAAAGATAAATCTATTTTATTTCTCCTAATATTATTATTGATACAAATATTTGATATTTCTGCGGGCTTGAAAGATTATCTTAAACTAAATCGGTTTGTTAATAAAGATTATATTCTTCAAGATGATTTTTGGTATGACCAAACAAAAAATATTGAAAATATATTAACAACAAAACCAAATAATTATAACAAAAATTTTAATGATTTAGCGCATTATATTAACGTAAAAAAATTTAAAAAAACAAATATTGTAAAAACTGCTAGAATAGATAGAAATAAAGCTGCACTTAGTAGATATAAGCTTTATAAAGATTTTGCAGATAAAAAATTAGATGCAAAAACAATATACATCATTGACAACTTTGGACACTTACTAACTTTAAAAGAGATCTTTAAAAATGATGATGTGGGGTTTTTTTTCAGAGATAATATTTGGAGCATGATAAAGGATAAGAAAGAAACTATGAATAACATTGATAGATTAAAATTATCAGAAATTTCAATTCCACAAATTAAATATAAGAATAACAAAATTGATGAAAACTCAAAACTTTTAGGACTAGGATGGACACATAATTTTGGGAAAGGCGGTGTGTGGAGTGAGGGCAATACTTCCAATTTATTATTGAAAATTAATGATAAAAACACCGATTATACTATTATTGAGCTAATTATTAAGCCATTTGTAAACGAAAAAATAAATGAGTTAGATTTAGATATTTTCATTAATGAAGTTTTTAATAGTAATCACAAGTTCAAACATCAAAAGGAAAATTCTCAAAATTTTAAGATCAAATTAAAAATTAATAATAATTTGGTCGTTGATAATAAAATGAACATTAAATTCATCAATAAAAACCCAAGATCGCCTTTAGATATTTTGCAAAGTCCTGACTCAAGGAAAATTGGTTTTTTATTAAGAAATATCAATTTGATTAATTAATATTTAATTCTAAATAAAAGTATATTAAGAAACATCTTTACTGGCTCAAATATAATATTTAGTTTACTCCCTTTTTTATGTTCCCACCTAACAGGTAGTTCTAGTATTTTTAAATTTCTTTTTTTGGATATTAAAACTAATTCCAAATCATGAGAAAAACCCCAATTATTTAATTCTTTAAAAATTTTTTTTGCATGAGGGTTTCTATAAAGTTTAAATCCACATTGAGTATCTTTAATTGATATATCTAAAATTGTTTTGACTAAAAAATTAAAAATCTTTCCAAGAAACATTCTAAAAACATTAGCTTTAACAATTGAATTATGAAGATTGCGAGACCCAAAAATGATAAAATCCTTTTTTAACAAATTTTTCTTTTTCCAATTAAAAATTTGATTTAATGGTACTGATAAGTCTAAATCGGTAGTTAAGATCCATTTCTTTGTTGACAATTTTATTCCCTGCTTTAACGCAAAACCTTTTCCTTTATTTATTTTTGATAAAATTATTTTAAGGGCCAACTTTTTTGAATTTTTTTTTACAAAATCTCTGATTAATCTATGAGACTCATCATTGCTACCATCGTCTGAAAATATAATTTCAAGTTTACGACTTTTAAAATTTTTGTTAAATTTTAAGATCTCAATGAAAGCCTTTTTAAGCCTTTTTTGCTCATTATAAACTGGAAATACGATGCTAAGCTCGTTAATCATTTTTTTGGGCTAATAACAAAATTGAAATACCAAATGGAAAATTAATCATCTTTAATAAAAATTTTTCTATTGAAAATATATTTTTTAATATTCTATTTATTATGATATTTGGGGTAGTTTCTACATATCCAATAAAATTTTCTTTTCTTAATTTGAAAATTAGTATTGATAATGCTATCGGTATAAATAAAAGAAAATTAAAGTAAGAGAGTTTTTTTATTGAAAAAAAATTTTTAATAAGACTTGCTAAATTTGATTTGGTATATCTCCTGTAATGCTTTAAAGCTTTATCCTTGCTTGAAAATAAAAATTGATATGCCGGAACTGTAATTAATATATGTCCGTCTTTTTTTAAATATTCAAAAAATTGCTTTAGTATTTTTTTATCATCTTTAATATGTTCAATTACATCTGCCGCTAATATAAAATCATATTTTTTTTTTGGATATTTTTTGGATTACATTAATATTTTTTTTGTTGTTATAAACTCTTTTTAAATACTTTTTGGCTTCCGGATTGGTCTCAAAGATATCTACATTGCCAAATTTTGCTAGCATCCTTACATTGGTTCCACTGCCAGAACCAAAATCTAAAATTCTTAATTTTTTACTTTTCAGACTATTTATAAAATAAAAAATTATCTCTCTTCTAGCGGTAAACCACCAATGTGTATTTTGATTTTTTATATGACGCTTGTAAACTTCTTGCTCCATGTCAATTATTTAAACTTTTTTCAACAAAAGTTTTAATCCCTCTTTCAAACTTATTTTTTGTTTGAAACCTATCTTTTTAATTTTTGAGATATTTGGCAATCTGCTTTTTGTTCCGCCCTTTTTAATTGGCAGTCTTTTAAAAATAATTTTTTTATTCAAAAGGTCAGACATCATTTTAGCCAGATTTTTTATAGAAATTCTCTCTGAAGTGCCAATATTATAAATTCCGAGGTGTTTGCCTTTTTTTAATAATAAGTTAAAAGCACTTACAAAATCATCAATATAGATAAACGACCTAGTCTCATTTCCGCTTCCTTGAATTCTAAAATAATTTGTTTTGAGGTGTTTAAACCTATTAATAAACTCAGGAATAACATGTTCGTTACCCATATCTGGTCCATACACATTATGCGGTCGGAATATTATTAGTTTTTTAAAAAATTTTTTTCCATAGTTCACGCCCATAATCTCTGTTAAAATTTTTCCGCCCCCATAAGAATATCTTGGATTGTACACATCAGGAACCTTTAACATTTCACTTTCATCCGTAGGAATTTTTTCCGGTGTCTGATAAACCTCTGAACTTGAAGCGAGATACAATTCTTTAATTTTATTTTCCTTACACCCATCTAAAATATTTATGATACCTTTAACTGCTACATCTAAAATTTCTGTTGGCTTAGTATAAAAATACTTTGTTCCATTAATATAAGCAAGATGAATGACGGCATTCACACCTTTTAAAGATTTTCTTACATCGTTGTAATTTCTAATATCACCATTGATTATTTTTAATTTTTTATACTTTGAAATTACTCTTTTTTGATTTCCTCTTGAAAGGTTATCAAAAATAGTAACTCTTTCACCTTTTCTAATCAGTAAATTCGATATTCCTGAGCCAATAAATCCCAATCCTCCGGTAATTAAATAATGTTTATTTTTTTTTGACATTTTTTACTCCCCAAATAAACCATTTTAAATACTCTACTAACCAAGGTCCAAACTTAAACGTAGAAGATCCACCAAAAAGTCTATCAACTGACTTTAATGGAAATTCATCTATTTTATAATCATTTAAATAAACTTTTATAGTCAGTTCGAATGCATATGCCCATCCGACAGGTTTGGAATTAAGTTCAATTGAATTCCACACATTTTTTTTCATCATTTTGATGCCAGTAGTACAATCAGTCAAAGGTATGCTCGTAAAAAAGGTGAAAAGTTTGTTAGCAACCCTAGAAAAAATTGCTCCTAAGAAAGAACCGCCTAATCTAATTCCCCCTTTGCTGTATCTTGTTCCGCTAATAAAATCCAAATTTTTCTCAATGAGATGGCTCAACATTTTATCAATAGCAATAACTGGAAATATCTCGTCTACGGCAAATATCATCACTACATCATACTTCGCATTTTTTACTCCAATATCTACTGCGTATCTGACCCCTCTTGCTTTATTATTATGAATAAGTTTTACATTATCAAATTCTTTACTTAGCTCTTTAGCAATATCTAAGGCATTGTCTGTTTCGGTGTCATACACCAAAATGATTTCTTTTGTAAATTTGATTGACGCATTCAATAATCTTACCATTATTGGCAAACTATCTCTCTCATTATGAATAGGTAAAATAATTGATATTTCTTTTTTCATTTGTTGTAAAAATTATTTATTAGATCGCAAATTTTTTTCTGTTCTTTAGGTTTTAAAGTAAGTGAGGAAGGCAACCACATGAGTTTTCCTTGAAGTTTACTTGAATTTTTAAAATAATAATTTGATTTTTTAAAGGGTTTTAAGGTATTTATTGGTTTCCAAAATAATCGACAAACAATATTTTTTTTTAACAAAAAATTGAATAATTTATTTCGATTATTGCAAAATACATCCGTCCATAAAGGTAGTTCTCCATTATCTTTTTTGAATTTAAAAAGTTTAAAACTTTTATGTTCAATCAAATTTTTTTGATAAAATTTATGAATTGCAATCAATTTCCTTTTTCTTTTGGAATATGTTTTTAACTGAGAAATACCTAAAACAGCTTGTAAATTAGTGAACTTAAGATTAAACCCATCTAAAACATAAGTGTCTTCCCCACCTGTTGTTGGTCCAATTCTACCTTGATCTTTAATACTTAGCATCTTTTGATAAAAGGCTTTGTTATTAGTAATTACAGTACCACCTTGTCCTGTTGTGATAATCTTATTAGGAGCGAAAGAAAAGCATCCAAAATCACCAAAGGTTCCTAAAAATTTTTTTTTAAATTTAGATCCAAAGGCCTCTGCTGCATCCTCTATAACCTTTATTTTTTTTCTTTTACATATTGTAATTATTTCTTGAATATTATGCCCTCGGCCAGATACATGTACAGGTATTACAACTTTTGTTTTTTTATTAATTTTTTTTTTTAAGTCTTTAATATCAATTAGTAAATTTTCACGATCAATATCAACTAAAACTACTTTAGCACCAGCCATTCTTACTGCGTTTGCAGTTGCTGGAAAAGTAATGTTAGGAACGATTACTTCATCGTCTTGGTTAACATTCAATGACTTTAATGCCAAAAAAATTGCAGTCGTTCCACTTGTGGTAGTAATAGCATATTTTGATTTTAAGATTTTTTGAATTTTATTTTTAAATAATTTCGTAAATTCACCTTCGTTTGGAAAATTTTTCGCTAAAACTTTTTTTGTATATTTTAAAACTTCGTTAGTATTTATTAATGGGTTTGCAAAATTAATTTTTTTCATATTTCAATCCCAAATATCAATCAAAACTTTATTTTTTGGAATTTTTAAATTTTTATAAGATTTATGCGGCGCTCCTATTATTAGCACATCTGATTTTTTAATTAATTCATTTTTTTTAATATTAGATTTATTTTTATAATATTCATCCGAAAAATTAATTTTTAATTTCATCTTTTTCATTTTATTGTAAAGCTTAATAGCTAAAGAGTCTCTTATATCATCAGTTTCTGCTTTGAATGCTACCCCTAGAATTCCATATTTTTTATTTTTATAGTTTTTCATTTCTTTTATTTCGTCTAGCACAACATTTATCATTCCCTCATTTATTTGCATTGCTGAATGACCAATTTTAAAATTATTTTTAAAAAAAGAATTCAGTTGCATTGTGTCTTTCAAGAGACATGGCCCAGCAGTAAAACCTGCTTTTAGAAGATTAAAATTTCTTTCATAACCTTTCATCATAATTTCTCTTACTTTTGAGTAATTCAAATTATGTTGCTTACATATAGTAAAAAACTGATTAGCAATAGAAAAATTTATATATCTATTAGCGTTTGAGAATAATTTACACATTTCTGCTTCCTTAACTTCGGACACTAAAATTTGTTTACAAATTTTAGAAAATAGTTTTTTAGACTCTCTTAAGGATTTAACATTTTTTGCTGAAACTATTTGTGGAAGTTTTTTCAATTCTACTAAAGCTTTACTTTGCACTATTCTTTCCGGACAATAAGAAATATTAGTATTTATTCCCTTATATTGATTAAAAATTTTATCAATAATGCCTGGGTATACGGAACTTCTAATTATGATAATTTGTCTTCTACTTATAAATTTAGATAAGTTTTTAAAAAAATTGAAAAATTTTTTGGTTTGAGGTTTGAGATTTTGGCTTATTGGAGTTCCAATACATATTATAATATATTTACTTTTTTCAACAGATTTTAATTCAGAGGAAAAATACAAATTTTTTTTTCTTAAACAGTTTTTTAAAGTTTTTTTTCCACCTATTTCATAAAAAGGCATTTCTCCTGATGCTATTTTTTTTAAATTCTTGGTATCTAAATCTATCAAATTTACTCTAAAATTTTTACTGGCAAATGCCAAACCTAGTGGCAAACCAACATGTCCAGCGCCACCAATAACGGAAATCGATTTATTAAAATTCATAAACAAAAATAAATATTGTACTTAATTAACTTTATATATTAAAAGAAAATAAAAGATAATTTTATAAATGCCACAATATTTAAATAAAAAACAACTAAAAAAGATAGGTTTCAAAAAAATAGGAAAAAACTGCAGAATATCAATTACTACCAGAGGTCATAGTTTAAATTGTGCAGTCGGAAATAACGTCAGAATTGACGACAATGTGGTATTAAAAGGAAAAATAAATATAAAATCTAACGTTCATATTGCAAGGGGATGCACTCTCTCAGGAGGGAACTTGGGTATTTATTTGGATAATTTTTCTACGTTATCAAACTTTTGTCAACTATTCACAAAATCTGACGATTATTTTTTTCCTTGCCTTTCTGGAGGTACATTAAGCGAAAAAGATAAAAATAAGTTTTCCAAAATCTATAACAAGAAAATTTTAATTGGAAAAGCAGTGATTGTTGGAGCTTTTAGTGTTTTATTGCCAGGTGCTAATTTGGGTAATTTTTCAACTGCTGGTGCATATTCATTAATTAACAAAAAAATTCCTGCAGGATATTACTTTTCTAATTTAATCACTAAGAAAGAGAATTTAAAAAAAAGAGATTTACTTAAATTAAATAAAATTTATAAAAAAGCGATTTCAAATAAATTATGAAAAATTTATCTATTACAAGTGATAAATGCCAGGTATCAAAAAAAAGAGACCTTGTTAAAATTCTATCTCTAGGCTACTTACCGCCAGTAAACAATTATCACCCAACAAATAAACCTAAAATTGAAGAAATTTTTTTTCCAGCTAAACTTATGTACTCAAAAAGTTCAAAATTAATGCAGCTTGACACAGTTGTAAAAAAAGAAATTATATTTCCAAAAAGTTATCCTTATACTAGCAGCACCACCGCGGTATTAAGAGAAAATTTTAAAGATTTATATATTGAATGTAAAAAACTTAAACTTATGAACAAGGGAGATTTAATTGTTGATATTGGATCTAATGATGGAAATTTGCTAAGTAACTTTAAAAAAAATAACAGAGTTATTGGAGTCACTCCTGAAAGAATAGGAAAAATTGCAATAAAAAAAGGTATTAATACTTTATTAAGATACTTCGATAGAAATGTAGTTAACCTTATTCTAAAAAAATACGGGAAAGCAAAAATAATAACCGCCACCAATGTTTTCGCTCACATAGATAATATTGATTACCTTATGAACAATATTGTAAAACTTTTAGACTCAGGTGGAGTATTTATTTCAGAGTCACATTATTTAGTTTCTCTAATACAAACTGTTCAATATGATACAATTTATCACGAACATATGAGATACTATTCTTTAACTAGTTTAGATTATCTGTTTAAAAAATATGGTTTAAAAATTTTTTACGCAAAAAAAATTTCAACACATGGGGGGTCTATAAGAGTCTATGTTGCAAAAAATAAAGAATATAAGAAAGATAAATCGGTTACAAAAATTTTAAATTACGAAAAAAAATATTTAACAAATAAAAATTTTATCAATTTTAGGAAAAAAGTTGTTTTGTCTAAAATGAATCTTCATGCTCTTTTAAAAAAGATTAAAACTAATAATAAAAAAATTTTAGGAATTGGAGCGCCTTCAAGAGCTGCAACACTTGTTAATTATGTTGGGCTTAATGAGGATATAATAGATTGTATACTAGAAATAAATGGATCTTATAAAATTGGTAAGTATATGCCGGGAACAAATATTCCAATAATAAACGAGAAATATTTCAGGCAATATAAACCTGACTATTTGTTATTACTTTCTTGGCATATATCTGAACAATTAATTAGAATATTTAGAAAAAAAGGTTTTAAAGGAAAATTCATTATACCTCTCCCTAATCCTCGTATCGTTAAATAGGATTAATATAATACCTATAAAAAAAACTAGATATTAAGTAAGTTAAAAAGAAAATTAAATAAATAAACTGAGTTTTATTTTTTTTTAATAGTTCAATGTTATCCTCTTTAAAATCAATTAAAGTTAGAAATAAAATCAAAAACAAAGGCTCAAAATACTCTTGTAAAATAAATTTTGGAAAACAAAAAATTAAAAGCGAAATAAATAACAAAGTATTTTTATTGGAGATTGTAGCAAATTTGAAAATGAACATGAAACCCGCAGCAGATATAAAAAAAAATGGTATTAAGAAATTTACAAATAAAATTTGATTTAATTTAAGAAAAGCCCCACCTCCTAATTTTTCATAATTTAAATAATCAAAAAAATTAAGAAAACCTAAAATTATCAAAATTAAAAAAAACAAATAAAAAAATAAAAAAATCCTTTTTCTTCAAGAAATTTGAACTATCAAAATATTTTGACAATCCTATTGGAACAAAATAAAACATGAAAATTGAAGCAAAGATTATAATATTTTTTAAAATAAATTTTGGATGGTGAAAATTAATTAAACTGACTTGATCAGATGAAGATATTCCAATTTTAAGTACACCGCCCCAAATATATAATAAGTACAATCCTGGAAGAGAGAAAAGAAAATAAAAAATTATTGAATGTTTAAATAAATTTTTTTTTCCGTAAAATATTGAATACAATACAACAAATATTGGGAGAAAAATTAAATAAGGTCTAGTGTATAAAGCTAAACTTGAGAATAGGCATAATAAAAGTATAGAGAAATTTTTAATTTTATCATTTTTTTCAATTCTTATAAAATACTTAATAGAGAGAATTAAGAATAACCATCCTAAATTTTCTGTTATACCCCAGAAAGCAGATGACCTAAAAAAAGGTAAAATTAAAAATACACTTGAATAAAAAAGGGAATTTAAATTATCAAATTTATATTTCTCTTTAAGGATTTGTGAAAAGAAAAGTACATTTAGCAAAGATAAGAATGTGATTGAAGCTTGGAAAGCTATCTGACTAAAAGTGAATGGATTTAAATACGCATTTAAAATATGAAATAAAGGAGTGCTTCCTTCTCCAAATGTACCATAATTCTTTAATGTTATGAAAAAATTATTCTTAAAAGCTTCGATGGCAGGCCAAGTAAATGAAATAAAATCATTTTCTGCTCCACCCGCTAAATTTTCTCTTAAAAAAAAACCAATTAAGTATAATTGTAGTACGGCAAACAAATAGATATATTTTAAAGACCTAATAGTATTTTCGTTCATAATGTTTACCAGAATAAGTATCTTTTATATAATGGTGGGACTAGCAAGAATCGAACTTGCCGCCCCTTCGATGTCAACGAAGTGCTCTACCAATGAGCTATAGTCCCCAACCTAATAATTTTTTAATTTTTAGTTTGTAATACCAAAATTTAAAACTTTTTAATGAATAGTTCAAATTTTTTAATTTTTTATCATTAATCTTTAACCATTTATCAAGTTCTTTTGAGAAAATATTAATTTTCTTTGAAAAATTATTTTCATGTCTTCTATGATATGCTAGAGGTTTTTGTATACAGTAAAAATTTTCTTCAATACTTAAATTTAAAAAAAAATCAAAATCTCCTATAATATTGTAGGATTTATTAAATTTTCTTCCACTAAACAATTTTTTTTTCATCATAACTGTGAGAATACCAATCTTATAATCATCGAGTAAGCTCTGAGTTATTTTTCCACTTGGTTTTTTATTTTTAAAGTATAATTCTTTCTTTTTAGTTTTTTCGTTGTATATAAATACATTAGAATAAATAAAATTAATATTTTTATTGTTATTAATCAATTCAATTTGTGTCGAAAGTTTATCTTTAACCCACCAATCATCAGTATCTAAGAAACTTATAAATTCTCCATTTGCCTTTTTTATTGCCTGGTTTCTAGCATCATATAAATTTAAAAATTTGTTACTTTTAAAATATTTGATCCTTTTATCTTTAAATTTTTTTAATACATTTCTACTACTATCGGTTGATGCATTATTCCAAAAAATAACCTCCCAATTTTTATAGCTCTGATTAATTATACTTTTTATACAATCTTTGAGGTATTTTTCTCCATTAAAACAATTTACTATAATGCTAATTAAAGGATTTTTTTTTTTCATTAAAATTTATGAAAATTTTTGTCAAATTCTTTTACCTTTTGAATTATAAAATCTAAATCTTTATTTTTTAAATCGATAAACAAAGGAAGGCTGACAAGCTCCTTCCATACTTTTGTGGCTATAGGTACTTTCGCACCAAATTTTTTGTAAAGTGGATGATAATTTAAAGGCATTAAATGTACAGTCGATGAGACACCATTTAATTTAAGGAAGTTGATAAATTTTTCCCTTTTTTTTGTTTTTAAAATAAAAAGCCAATAACAAGAATTTTTTAATTTATAAATGAATGGAGATTTGAAGTTCAATAAATCTTTTGTCCCATCAATATATTTTTTTATTACTTTAATTCTTTTACTATTGAACATTTTTAACTTTTTAAGTTGTTCAATTGCTATTGCTGCTATTAAATTTGTCATATTATATTTAAAACCTAAATTTTTTATTTCATAAAACCAATGTTTTTCTTTAGCTCTTTTTATATGTCTTTCCCAAGGGTCCTCACTCCATCCGTGAAAAGAAATAGATTTAAGTTTTTCATAAATTTTTTTATTTTTGGTAACTATGCAACCTCCATCTCCAGTTGAAATAATTTTTTTATCTTCAAAACTAAAACACCCAAAATCACCCCAGGTTCCCAATTTTTTATTTTTATAAATACTTCCACAAGTATGTGCGCAATCCTCTATAACAACTAAATTTTTTTTTTTTGCCCATGGCACAATTTTCTCCATTTGACATGGATGTCCCGCAAAATGTACCGCAATAACAGCTACACAATCTTTAGTATATTTTCTTTTTAGATCCTTAAAATTTAAATTTAAATCGTGTTCATTGATATCTACAAATATTGGCTCTAAGTCATTGTAAAGTATTGAAGCAGCACTTGCACTGAAAGTCATGCATGGAACTAGAACTTTTTTTTTCTTTTTAAAATTGTTGACCTTCAAAGCTATATGTAAAGCAGCAGTACAAGAATTTAGCCCTACAGTATACTTTGATCCGATAAACTTACTAAATTTATTTTCAAATTCCTTTACTTTTCCGCCATATCCTAACCAAGGAGCTTTAAAAATATTCTTAATCGCAGTTATTTCCTTATTATTAAAAGAGGGTTTGAATAATCTTATCTGCTTTTCTCTACTCATTTTTTCTTAAGTTTTATTTTTAATTTAAAGATCTTTTTATAAGTATTATTTGAATTACTATTTCCCTCAATAATATCTTTTATATTATCTATTGAGTGGAATAATCCAAAGATTTTTTTCATTTCAGTTCTATGTTTTTTTATCAAAATTGGGTAGAAATTTTTTTCAAAATTTTCACTTTTATAAAATGTTTTTGAATACTTTAGTAAAATATTTTTATTTATAATGATCAACCCAGCATAATTATAAGCTCTAACAAGATTGTCATTTCTTATATTTACAGAGTCGAAAATAATATTTCTTTTAAAATCTACTAGTTTGTTATTTTTAGTACATACAGTACCAAACTGATATTTGCTTTCTGCGCTTAAAAATGTCGCATCTAGTTTTTTTTTCTCATGAAATTCAAAAATTTTTTTAACATTGAAATCAAAAATAGCATCGCCGTTTAAAATAATTAAATTATCAGATTTTATTTTATTTAAAATTTTATAAATTCTCTTACCTATATTTGTATTTTTACCTGTATTTATTAAATCAAAAGAAGAATGAAAGTTTTTATTTTTTTTAATAAATTTTTTAATTTGATCTCCTTTATATCCAAGCGGAAGAATAAAATGATTAAAACCATTTAGTTTAAGATATTTAATTAAATACCAGAGTATCTCTTTATTTTGAATTTTAACTAATGTTTTTGCCTTTTTTTTAGACAAAATTCCTAGTCTTGTACCTTTGCCGCCACATAGGATTATTGCTGTATTTAATTTCATATTAAATTACCAATTTTTCTTTTTGTTTTTAATTAATTTTAAGTCACAATCATATACCTTATTAAAAATTTTTACTTGAAGTTTGAGAAAATCAAAATTTTGGGCTAAACAATTTAAAACAAAAAGTTTCTCTCTTTTAAAATTTTTATCATCTAGATCAATAAAATTATTTTTCACTAGTTCTTTTCTTTTATTTATTTGAGAGATTTTGGGTGTAAATTTTTTGAGTTTAATCTCATTATTTCTTAACTTTGTCCAATTTGAGATAAACATATCTCTTATTTCTTTTAAACTAGTATCAAATACTTTTCCCGCATTTACGGGAAATTTAAAATTAAATTCTTTCCTTAAGAAAAACCTACCTCCATCAATTGTTTCATCCATTTTGTGTATACAAATTCCTATTGGAGTATTATTCATAATAGAAAAGTAATAAGGGTCTCTACCTCTATTGAAAGGTAAAAATGCCGGATGAAGATTTAAATTATTTTTAAATTTTTTTAAAAAATTTTTTTTAAGAATTTTATATCCCCAAATATTTAATAACCAATCATATTCATTCTTTTTTATATTATTAAAAAATTTATTAAAATCTTTTTATATAAACTTAATTCCTTTTTTTTTTAAAAAAGATATGATTTTTTTGTTTTTATCCAAAACACAAACTGTTAGGTGGTCTTTGGTTTTATGGATATATTTCAAGCAGTTATGAGCAATAAAATATTTAGATCTATCACCTGCGCAGATTATTAATAGTTTCATTAATTATTTTTAAATTTTATTATCTTTCTTATTAAGTAATAGATTATTGACAAAAATGCATTAGGATAAATGATATTTGATATAATATGCTTATAGATATTTACATATTCCCATCCTGAATTATTTTTTCTATCTAAATATATTTTAAAATGATAATTTACAAAATTTCTAAGAGCAAAATTTTTACAATATATATATCTAAAAAATCCAAGTCCTTTTTTTCGATAAAAATCAAGCATTTCTGGAAATCTTACAATTTCTAGAAAACAATAGATACTTTTCCAGTCTCGACTTGATGAGGAATTTATACTTAGCGGTTTTGATTGAAAAAAAACGTTAGAGTTTTTAAAAGCAGAGGCAAAAACAATTATATTAAAACACGAGTTTTCAAAGTTGGATATCCATCTTTTATCCTTAATTTTTTCTTTATCTAGTATATTTACATATTGATCCCAATTTTTTTTTCTAAACATAGAAAAGTAAATAGCCATTAAAAAATCATATGTCACATTTGGATTTATTAAATCAAAAAAATTAGTAGTTTTATTTTTTTTAATTTTTGAAAAAGGTTCTAATGTTTTTGGTAGTTTTCTTGTGTCAATTAAAGTTTTCTTATCTTTTTTATAGTCCTTAAGATGAAGCGAATTTAGAAAGAAATAATCAATATCTTTTTTCTTTAAAAGTTTATAAATTATTTTTAATGAGTCTGGTGTTAACATGTCATCATCACCTATTGTCCAAACAAATTCTGATTTTGACATTGAAATACAATTTAAATAATTAATACTAACTCCTTTATTTTTTTTAAATTTGAAATAATTAATTTTAACTTTATTTTTAAATTTTTTTTTATATATGTTTATTGTTTTTAAATTGTTTTTATTTTCGCTATTATCAGAAATGCAAATTTCCAGTTTGATCTTTTTAAATTCTTTGTAAGCAATTAAAATAGAATTAAGACAATTTCGAAGTTCGTAATATCGATTATATGTCGGTATGCATATACTTAAACTCATAACAAAATAGATTTTATTTAGTAATTGTAAGATTGATTTTTAAAATTTTTATTCAAAAATTTTTTATAATTTTCTTTGTCTACAATATGAAATTTAGGTAGTGGAAAAATTAATTTTCCACCATTTTTTATATAATCAATTTCCTCTTTAATTACCTCTTTTCTAAAAGACCAAATTAGAACAAACAAACAGTCAGGCCTATGCTCTCTCATAAGATCTTTAGTAATAATCTTAATATTTGCACCAGGAGTATATAAATTTTTTTTTAAAGGATTTGCATCACAAATAAATCTTAAATTTTTATTTTGTATTTTACAATAATTCAAAATTACATTACCTTTTGTAGAAGCTCCGTAACCATAAATTTCTTTTTTAGTATTTCTAACAAGAAAATTTTTAATTTTATTTTTTAACTTTTTAATTCTGGTATTAAATTTTTCGTATGATTTCATTTTAATTTTTTTTTCATCATCGAGAGTCTTTTTTATTAAGCGAGATGAGTAAGTTTTTATACCAGAATTTTTTTTAGTACAAAAAATTTGTATGCTTCCCCCATTTATCTCATTAAATGAAATATTAAATATTCTAAAATTATTTCGTTCAGCTATTTTTTTAAAAATTTCAAGTGTATAATAAGTAACATGTTCATGACAAATTTGGTCGTAAGTTAAATTTTTTAATAATAGCGGAAAATATGATAGCTCTAAAATCCAAACTCCATTGGGTTTTAAGAGTTTAAAAATATCATTACAGAAACTATTTGGATCGTTAATATCATAAAACATAGCTAATGAGCTCACTAAATCAAATTTTTGTGAACAATTTTTAAATTCTTTTTGTACATTTTTAAAAGAGAAGAAATTATTTATTCTCTTAATATTAGATTTATAGTATTTTTTGAATTTATTAGCTGTTGGGTCAATACCGTATAGATTATTTGATTTTTTAAAAAAATTTAAAAATGTTCCGTCATTACTTCCAATATCTAAAACAGTGGAATTTTTAGTTATCAAATTTTTATTATATACATCCTTATAGATATTTCGCAGATGTGACGTCATAAGTTTACTTATTGAAGATTGATAACCATAAAAGTTGCCGAACATTTTTGAAGCGAGAGCGTTTTTACCTAATTGTATTAATTTACAATTTTTACAAATATATAAATCTAAAGAAAATTTTTTTTCATTTTTATTTTTTTTTCTTAAGAAAATACCACTTAAGGGTTGATTGCCTATAAAAATGATCTTTTTTAAACTAGTAGATTTACAGTTTCTACATTTCATTTTAATTTTTTAATTTTTTTTCTAGAATCTCTTTATCGCGGAGTGTGTCCATGCATTGCCAGAAACCCTTGTGTTTAAAGGCGCATAGAGATTTGATTTTGCTAATTTTCTGAAGAGGCTCTCTCTCAAAAAAGGTCTCGTCACCTTTAATATATTTAAAAATTTTGGGCTCTAAAACAAAAAACCCACCATTAATCCATCCCTCATTTAAACTAGATTTTTCCTTAAAATACGTCACAATATTTTTTGAAGAAATTTTTAAAGCTCCAAATCTAGCTGGCGGTCTTACCGCTGTAAGTGTAGCAATTTTTTTTTGCTTTAAGTGAAAATTTAGCAATTTTTTTAAATTAATATCACTTAAACCATCTCCATAAGTCATAAAAAAAGTTTTTTTCTCAAGGTATTTTTCTAATCGTTTAATCCTTCCACCTGTCATCGTCTTTAAGCCAGTATTTACAACATTGACATTCCAACCTTTTGTTCTTTTTTTTTTGAAGAAATTTTCAATAACTTTTTTTTTGTAGCCACCAGCAATTATGAAGTCTTTTATTCCAAATTTACTGAAATGCTGCATAATTCTATAAATTATAGGTTTGCCTAATATTTTGATCATAGGTTTTGGAATATTTTTCGAAAGCTCTGCTATTCTTGTACCCTTGCCGCCGGCTAAAATGACACATTTCATGTTATTAAACCCATTTGTATGGAAATTTAGGATTATTATAATCTTCTCTAATGATTTCAGATTTATCATGAGGTATGTCTGAACAGTTTGCTAAAATAGCTAAATTCCCATCTGCAGAAGTAAAACCATTCCATATCATTGGTGGTATAGAAACAAGAACATGATTTTCATTTGATAAGAATATCTCTTGAACCTTTCCTTTGGTAGGACTAGATTTTCTATCATCATATAGTACTAATTTAATTTTTCCTGATGCTGCCACATAATTAAGTGTCATCTTTTTATGAATATGCCAAGCTTTTATTTTTTTTGGATTAACATATGAAAAATAAATTTCCCCAAATTTTTTAAAATTTGAATCATCTGCTCTTAACATATGTAGAATCTTACCTCTATCATCTGTAATTACTTTTTTTTGTGTAATTTTTACTCCATGAATCATTAATATTTTAATCTCTTATTATTATAAATTTTTTGTAATGTATTTTTTAATTTGTTTTGAGGTTAATTCTAGTAAATTTTTTTTTTGTAAAAAACCTTTATGCCACTCTACTGTTAACTTTACTGAGTTTTTAATTGATAATCTTGGTTTCCATCTTAATTTTTTAAAAGCTTTTCTACTATCTATATTTAAATATTTTGACTCAAATACTTTAAATTTTTTATTTAGAAACCTTTTGTCTTTTTTTTTAATTATAATTTTTGATTTAGAATTAATAGTTTGTTTGATTAATGTAGCTAAATTAAAAACTTTCATATTTTGTTTTGTACTAGGGCCAAAATTCCAAGCACCTACGAAATTTTTTCCCTCTTTTGAAAATAACTTTTCAGCTAACATTAAATACCCAATTAATGGCTCAATTACGTGTTGCCACGGCCTATTAGCATCAGGACTTCTTAATAAAAGTTTCTTATTTTGAAAAAAAGACTCAAGAGAATCTTTTACAATTCTATCTTTTGTCCAATCGCCACCACCAAAACAATTACCGGCTCTGACTGTAGCAATATTACAATTTTTATTTGTGTAAAAAGATTTGTTATAACTATTAGAAAGAATTTCACAACAGGCCTTGCTACCACTATAGATATCATCTCCTCCTAGCATCGAATTTTCTGCGAAATATTTTTTTATTTTGTAATTTTGATAAACTTTATCAGTTGTAACTATTATTACGCATTTTACATGATTGTTATCTTTTAATGCTTCAAGTAAATTTAATGTACCTATAACATTTGTAAGTACTGTTTTATGTGGATCCTTAAAACTTTCTACTACACTTGATTGAGCTGCTAAATGAAAAATAATTTCTGGTTTAGAAATTTTAATACAATTTTTAAGACTATTCGTATCAATTATATTTTTTCTAAAATCTTTTTTAAAGATCTTTTTTATTTTTACACTATTAAAAAAGTTAT
>MDTB01005030.1_pt1 | contig 20194 bp, 12 predicted proteins | sample 811161 | NCBI WGS metagenome assembly MDTB01 (sample SAMN05326650, study PRJNA326480) | marine metagenome | isolation source: seawater | place: Mediterranean Sea | collected 2009 | reverse complement strand
GCTAGTCTGCGTCTCAACTCGGGTGCTGAGGAAGAAGTTGGGAAACCCAGCAAATGGGCGACGGGCTTCCTCGTTTTTGGCCTTCTCGTGGTCGCCGGTGGAATTGCGATGAGCTATACAGCAGCAGCCCAAGGAGCATTTTTCTTAGTGGGTTTTGGGGTTTTAGTGGCGGGCTTGGCGGTTTTTCGAAAACGACTGTCGCGGATTGGCTCTCTGGGGGAATTTTCACCAGATGGGATGGCCAAGGTGAACCTGGCCCGCCGGGCTTCACGGAGTTTGACGGTGGTGGGCGTGTTGGCAGCCGGAGTTTTTTTGGTCCTTTCGGTGGCTTCTTTCCGCAAAAACGGAGGAGAAAATTGGGAGGATAAGACGAGTGGGGCGGGTGGCTTTGCATGGTGGGTAGAGACCACTTCATCTGTAAATCGGCCTGCTGATGCAAAAGGAGAGGTTGATTGGTTTGGACTGAAGACCCTAGTGCCTTTCCGAGTTGGTGAGGGCGATGATGTCGATTGTTTTAATCTCACTGCCTCCAGCCAACCTCGCCTACTGGGGGTGGACCCCGACCTTCTTGAAGGTCGGTTCAAGACAAGCGATCAGTGGTCAATCCTAGAAGGTGACGGAGTTCCGGCAATTGTTGACGAAACGACGATGATGTGGGTTTTGAAGAAGAAAGTCGGGGATGAACTGATTTATCAGGACGAGTGGGGAAATGATTTTTCTGTGACGATTGCGGGAGTGGTAAAGGATTCGATTTTTCAGGGAAGTTTGATTTTGAGTGAGCAGAAGCTTCTGAAAAAATTTCCCTCACTTGGAGGCTACCAACTCTTCCTTTCTCCTGATGAAAAAGCTCGGGAGATTTTGCAGGAAGAGACGGCTGATCTGGGGGGGAAAGTGACGGCGACAAAGGATAGGCTTGCGGCTTTCCATGAAGTTGAGAATACCTACATCGCAATTTTCAATGTGCTTGGAGGTTTGGGGATCATTCTCGGGAGTGTAGGGGTTGGGATTGTTACTGCCCGTAATTTGGTCGAGCGGAAGGAAGAATTTGAAACCCTTAGAATACTAGGTCTCTCCAAACTGAGAAGGGCCAAGATCGTGAAACACGAGGTCAAGTCGATGGTTGCTTGGGGGCTTGGGATTGGTTTGGTATCGTCCTTAATTGCGGTGATTCCGGTCTTGGGTGGAACGATTGGGATCATGGACTTGCTGTGGATGACAGGGTTGGTATTGGCAATGGCCTTCATTGCGAATTTTGTGGGAACACGGGCCCCTCGTCGTCTTTAAAGTCATGGTTTTAGGAGCCATTGGTGAAAGTCCACTTGCCATTTTCTTATTGGTTTCGGTGGGGCTACTCGTCGCGATTTTTCTCGCAATCCCGACGACGGGCTGGGTGAGTCAGAAAATGGCAGATGTGCTTTCGTTTTTTTCGCTGGAAAAATTTCGAAAGCCTCCTCCGCTTTTAAGTAAGGGAGATGCCTTGGCGATGCAGGGGAGAGTTGGAGATGCTTTCCACGTTTTTCGGCAGTACTTGAAAGAGCATCCAAGGAATCTCGAAATCTATAGCCGTCTTATTGATCTTGCCTTTGGTCCGATGCAGGATACGGAACTTGGAGATGCCATTATCGCCTTTGGGGTGAAGCGATTGGACCGCCGTGGTCGACGTGTTATTAAGCGCCGAAGAAACGCAATTTTATTTGGTGAACTTTACCCGCTGAAACATCTCGGGTGGCGCGAAGAAGTCGAATATGTTCACCCAAAAGTTGAAATCCCTGAGGAGTTGAAAGGGCAGTTTGCGCCGCCTAGCTAAAATCGACGGACGTTCTTACTTCTTTACGGCCTGGCGGCTCGCGAGGCTTTCTGAAGTAAATCGGTGCGGGTCTCGGCAGTTTTGGATGGCATCCTGCTGGGTGATGTAGTTGTGGGCGACGAGCGTTTCGAGGCAATCATCAATGGTGTGACAACCTTCTTGTCGGGCAATTTCCATGAGGCCGACTACTTGTTCGATCTTTCGTTTGCGCAGACTGGATTGAATCCCTGAGTTGACGCGAAGAGCCTCGGTGGCAAGGACGCGCCCATCGGTATCGGCTCTTGGGAGAAGCCTTTGGCAAATGATTGCTTCGAGAACATTGGAAAGCTGCGAGGCGATCTGCACTTGTTGATCGGAGGGGAAAAGATCCATGATGCGCTCCACTGACTTTGGGGCATCGATTGTGTGAAGGGTGCTGATGACGAGGTGTCCAGTTTCGGCTGCGGTCATCGCGATCTGCATCGACTCGCGATCGCGGAGTTCACCTACGACAATCACGTCGGGATCTTGACGCATGCACTGACGGAGCCCGAGTGAAAATGATTTAGTGTCTCGTCCGATTTCCCGCTGTTTAATAAGCGAGGAATTGTGCTGAAAAGAAAATTCGATGGGGTCTTCCAGAGTGATGATGGTGCCGGAGCGAATTTCGGAGATCCTTCGCACTAATGATGCAAGAGTCGTTGTTTTTCCTGAGCCGGTTACTCCGGTGATGAGTACGAGGCCCCGCTGAAGGTGGCAAATTTCCTCCAAAATTGGATAGTGTCCTAAGGTTGAGAGCTCTGGAATTTCTGCTGGAATGTAGCGATAGACTGCTTCGATGTTTTGACGGCAAAAATGCACGTTCCCGCGAAAACGCCCAACACCGCTGACCTCAATAGCGTAGTCGAGCTCCCATTCGTCCTCTAGCTTTGAGCGCTGGGTTTCGTTCATGGTCCCGAGAATTAATTCGCGAACTTGGCTGGCGTCGAAAGACGTTTCTTCAAGCGCCTGCAGGCTCCCATGGACTCTAGCGGCTGGGGGTGCGCCGACTGTGAGATGTAGATCGGAGCCACCTTTGGTGACGGTCTGGGCAAGGTAGTCTCGAATTCCTTGTGGTGTGGTCATGGTTAATAAAGAAGTGTGTTTAGGAAATACCACGGATTTGGCGATCAAAGTCACCCGGGTTGGGTGCGGCATCTCTCGCAATGTCCTCTGATATTAGGCCCTGATGATAGATTTCCACGATGCTGGTAAGCATGTTCCTGGTTTGAGCATCCTGTGGGCGTTGGAGGTGATCGATGATATCGTGATAGCGTCCATCGCGGATCCACCCACGCACGGCTCCTTCGTTTTGAAGGTATTCCGAGACAAGCTTGAGTGATCCATCTGTGCCGGGTAAGAGGTTCTGGTTGATTACTCCGACGAGCTGACGGGAAAGAAGCATTCGCGAAGTGGCCCCGTGGTTTTCGGGGAACAAGTTGCCTAGTCTTTCGATCGATTCGACAACTCCCGAGCTGTGAAGAGTACTCATAACAAGGTGTCCGGTTTCGGAAGCACGAAGAGCGAGTTGGGCGGTTTCTTCATCACGGATCTCGCCGATCATAATTACATCGGGGTTTTGACGAAGAGAGGCGCGAAGGGCCGTGGAAAATTTAGCGGTGTCTGAGTTTATTTCGCGTTGCGAGAAGAACGACTTCTTGTTTTGGAAGAGATACTCGATGGGATCTTCAAGAGTAATAATATGGTTCTGTCGACTTTCGTTGAGTTCTTGGAGAGCGGAAGCGAGGGTGGTGGATTTTCCTGACCCAGTGGTTCCGGTGACGAGAATGAGCCCGGAGCGTCGGTGGATCCAGTGGCGGATTAGATCGGTGGGAAGGCCGAGGGAATCGAGTGGCGGTATGATTGCTTTGATGGGGCGAATGGCGGCCGAAAGGTTTCCCATGGCGCGATAAAGATTAGCGCGAATATAACCACCGTCCTTCATTTGGTAGCGCGAATCAATTTCATTGGTAGAGGCCGGATCGATTTCACAGGCTTTCCAAAGATGGGAGAGATCTTGCCTCGACATCGTTGAGTCAGCCACTGGAACGACCTCGCCGTTGATTCGAACTCGGGTCCGTTGATCTTCACTCAGAAAGATATCGGTCGCCCCTTGGGAGAGCCATGCCTTGATGGCTGCTTCGAGTTCGTCGAGAGTCATTGGCAAAACATTCACTGGTCTGCATGAATGGGCAATGAGCAAAGGAAAATATTCTGGGCAATCTACTCGGTAAAGACTCCCGTGATGATCGAAGGGATCTTGCGATCTTCATAAACGATGCGGATCGAGGCTTCTGGGAATTTTCTGAAGAGGGCCTTTGGGTTATTCGAGAGGCAGGCGGCGGTTGCGAGAGGATCGGTCATTTTTGCTTCGGGCATGATAACCGAAGCGGCTCGGCGGGTGGTGAGGCCTAGCCCCGTTTGAAGATCGATAAGGTGGGAGTAGAATTTCCCCCCGGCGGTAACATTTTGGAAGAGATCTCCTGAGGTAGAGACCGCGCAATTTCTAAGTGGAAGGCTTTTGTTGGGCGTAAGGCGGAAGGTCCGGAGGCCGATATTCCAGCCCTCTCTTTCTGGAGGTGCATCACCAATGCGTAAATCTCCGGCTGCCGCAACCAAGGTTTGGGTGAACCCTTTTTTGGCAAGGTGATCGTAAATTAGATCTGCAGCGTAGCCTTTGGCAATTCCCCCAAGGTCGAGTTGAAGTCCTTGGCGTTTCACGGTGACAGTCTGTTTTTTTTCATCAAAGGCCAGAAATCCGATCCCGCAACGGCTGCGGGCAGCAGCAATTGCTTCTTCGGATGGCACTTCCTTGGTTCTTCTGGTTTCACGCCAAAGATGGGTGAGTGGGCCGAGGGTGGGGTCGAAGAGTCCTTCGGATTCTTCGGTTAATTTTTTTGCGAGAATCAGAACGTCGAAAAGCTCTTTGCTGACGGCAATCGGTATGCCGGGTTTCGACTTGGTGAGGCGGTTTAGCTCAGAGTCTGGATCGTAGTCGGTGGCGCGATTGCTAAAGTCTTCGGCAAGATCGAAACTTTTTTCCATGGCAAGATAGCCTTCCTGGGGGTCTTTGGCATATGTGATAATTCTAAAGAGCGTACCCATGAGTGGACGCTCGCTTTCGATGCGCATACTAGTAGGTTCATTTGATTGTGTCTCTTCAGCAGTGTTTTTGTCCTGACGGCACGACGAAAGGAGGAGAATAGGGAGCAGGAGATAGCGCATCACAGTTCCTCGAGAAGCTCAACGAGGGAAGGATATTGGTATTCTGCTGCCGAGAAATCAATGCATTGCGTGATTCTGTTTGGGATAGCTGCAACTGGGCATCCGACTGTGTGAGCGGACTTCATTCCGTTGAGGGAATCTTCGATGACCAGGCATTTTGATGCAGGTAATTTGATGCGTTTGACGGCTTCTGCGTAAAGATCAGGAGCGGGTTTGATGCGAGGAGCATCCTCACGCGCGATGATGTGATCGAAGGATGTGAGAAGTCCAAGTTTGTCGAGCCAGCCATCCACCCAGCTGTGGTTGGAGCTGGAAACGATAGCGATGGGTATCTTTCTTTCTTGGCAGAGGTTGACGGTTTCACGGACACCGGGCATGGCGTCAAGCTTGTTGATTTCTTCACGGATCCACTTGTTACGGGCGATGCCAATAGCTTCCCAGTCAAAGGCTTTCCCGGTGAGTTCCTCGAGCAAATTCTCTGGCGACCAAGTGTTGAAGTCTGAGCCGATACACTTGACGTATTCCTCAAGCGGGAGGTCGTGGCCGTTCTCGATGAAGGTCTCGCGCATCGATTCATAGATGGACCATTCGGTGTCGAGAATGACTCCGTCAAAGTCAAAGAGAATGGCTTCGGCTTCCATGTGTGAGAAGTAGCGTGGATTGTGAAGGTGGCAATCGTTGTTTTATCTTATCTGGCGAGCGGGTAGGTAGAAATCACGACACGGATAAGGACAATAATGCGGGATTGAAATGTGGTAAGAAATCGAAAAGATCGTGTATGAATTTTTCGGTGGATGATGTGCGATGTCGCATCATGGCAAATCCGAGAGTGGTTGAGGAGACACCATTTGGCCCCGAAGTTCTAGTTTATAAGATTCTAGGTAAAATATTTGCAACCCTGAGGTTTGAGGACGAAGTAGGGCAAATGAATTTAAAATGTGATCCGGAGCGCGCCCTGCAGTTGCGAGATGAGCATGAAACTATCCTGCCGGGCTACCACATGAACAAAAAGCACTGGAATACATTAATACTGGATGGCTCACTATCGAGCCATTTGGTGGGCGAGCTCATTGATCTGTCCTATCAACTGGTGGTAAAAGGAATGCCAAAAAAAACGAGGGAAATTCTTTAAAATGAAATTAGTGATTGGAGATATTCACGGCTCTTTGACGGCGCTGGAGACAATGTTTCAGGTGGTTGCGCCATCGAGCAAAGACTTGATTGTCACTTTGGGTGACTATGTCGATCGGGGCCCTGATTCAAAAGGAGTGATCAATTATCTGCTTGAGAAGAAGCAGACACATAATCTGTTTCACCTGATGGGAAATCATGAAATTCAGATGATTCGGGCTTTAGAGACTAAGCAGGACTGTGAACGTTTTTTAAGCGGGCTTTGTGGAGGTCGCGATACGCTTGATTCTTATGGAGGCAGCTTCGAGGATGTTCCAAGCGAGCATTGGGAGTTTATAAAAAGTGCGGCTCTTTACCACGAGTTGGATGATCATATCTTGGTGCATGCTGGAGTGGAGGCAGATTTGCCGGTTAATCAACAGGATCGGGAAACTTATTACTACCAGAGATTTTATAGTCAGCGGCCCCACCATTCGGGGAAGACGGTAGTGTGCGGTCATACTATTCAGGGGGACTTGCCAACCAATCTTGGATACGCAATTTGTCTGGATACCTGTGCTTATGGCGGCGGTTGGCTTAGCGCGTTGGATCTTGAGTCCGGGGTTATCTGGCAAGCTAACGAGGACGGAAAATCGCGGCGGATGTCGCTGGGCGATCTTCCGATTGGTTAAGCGATTTTAAAGAGATGTCTGCCTAGGATGAGGAAATCGTTGGGCTCCCGGTTGCAATTGAATTCTTTTAAGAAGGGTTCGCTATCAGAGCGACCTTTAAAGAGGCAGGGCATGATTATTAAAAGGAATGTCAACACTTAGAGAAGCTTCGACCTCAAACCTTCGGTAACAATCTTTGGATTAGCCTTACCTTTCGAAGCCTTCATAACTTGGCCAGTGAGGAAGTTAAGGAGCTTCTCGTTGCCTCCTTGAATCTCGGCTACTTTGTCGGGGTTGGTGGCGATGACCTCGTCGATGAGAGCGTCAATGGCTCCGGTGTCGGCAGGCTCAAACCCCATTTCCTTGGCTAAATCATCAGGATCTTTTTCAGGGGTGTCCCAGAGTGTGGTAAAGAGCTCCTTGGCTTGGCTGTTGGAGACGGTCCCTGCCTCGATGAGGTTTAGGACATCGGAGAGCTTGGCTGGGGTGACGGGAGAGGCCTGAATCTCAACTGACTTTTCGTTGAGAAGCCCAAGAAAATTATTGATAATCCAATTTGCTACTTTCTTACCTGGGGTCTTGGCCAAGGCGACAGTGGTCTCAAAATAAGAGACAAGCTGGATATCTGAAGTGATGACGGAGGCGTCATAGGGTGTCAGCCCAAGTTCTTTTTGGAAGCGCTCAGATTTTTCGTGGGGGAGTTCGGGGACTAGAGGGCGGACCTTCTCGATGTAGGCGGCTGTCTGGACGGGAAGAAGGTCGGGGTCGGGGAAGTATCGATAGTCGTGCGCGTCTTCCTTGGTTCGCATTTCTTGGGTTTCGCCGAGGTCCTCGTCCCATCTCCAAGTGGCTTGGACGAGGGACTCCCCATTGTCGAGTGCTTCGCACTGGCGGCCAACCTCGTAATGAATGGCACGTCGCACGGCGGAGGTGGAATTCATGTTCTTGAGCTCGATTTTGGTGCCAAGAGGATCGTTTTCGTTTTTGCGAACTGAGATGTTTACATCACAACGCATTTGGCCTTTGTCCATGTCAGCATCTGAGATGCCTCCGGCGATGAGAATTTGCTGGAGAGACTTCAAGTAGGCGAAGGTTTCTTCGGCAGACTCGATATCAGGCTCGGTGACGATTTCCATAAGAGGTGTGCCGGCACGATTAAAATCGATGAGAGTGGTTTTGGCGAGGTGAGTTGACTTGGCGACGTCCTCCTCAAGGTGGATGCGATTGAGTTCGACGACCTTACCAGGATTCTTGATCTTTTTCTGGGCATCTTTGGGGTAGTTATGATCGTAGAGCGGGACCCCGCCACCGAGGCAGAGAGGCAGATCCATCTGGGTGATCTGGTAATCCTTGGGCATGTCGGGGTAGAAGTAGTTCTTGCGATCCCAAACCACTGTGGGCGGGGTGGAGCAGCCAAGAAGCATGCCGGCAAGAATAGTACGCTCGATTGCAAATTCGTTCAGAACTGGGAGGGCTCCGGGCAGGCCAAGGCAGGTTGGGCATGTGTGAGTATTAGGCTCGTCGGCGAAGGAGGTTTTGCATCCGCAGAACATTTTAGTGTTCGTTTTGATCTGACAATGGACCTCAAGTCCGATGGTGACGATATAGTCTGAAACTGGCACGGACTTTGTTTAAACGGGAAATTGGCAAATCTAAAACCCTAAACCTGTTGATCCCGGATTTTGATGCGAAATCTTAGGGAATAAAGTGAGTTTGGCCCTTCTCACGCTTCTTAGCGGCACTGATTATCTGGCGGTGCTCTTTTTGGGAGGTCGAAGGCTAATCTCAGATGCTAAGACGAAAGAAAGTGGTGGGAGATCAGGTAATTGTATCCTATGAAAAATTCTCTTTTTCTTGCCCTACTCCCAATTATTGGTCTTGGCGTCTATGCGGCGAAGGTAAATCCAATGTCCGAGGCGGATTTAGTTCAAGCCAATTTACCCAAGGTCGAAAAGTCGAAAACTAAGCACCAAATTCTCTGTTTCTCGAAGCCTTTTGGCTTTCGGCACAATTCGATTGAAATTGGCGAAACAATGCTGCGTGTAATGGGTCAAGAGACGGGACTTTTTGAAGTGACGTTTTCAGATGATCTTTCGAACTTCGCACCGGAAAATATCAAAAAGTTCGATGCGATTTGCTTTAACAACAATACCCACATCCAGAAGGGGATGAAGGATGAGGCACTTCGGAAGTCACTGATTGCTTACGTTAAGAATGGCGGCGGAATTTTCGCGATTCATTCGGCGACTGATGGAGGATGGCCTGAGTATATTGATATGATTGGTGGCAACTTCCGGGGTCATCCTTGGGGAGCAGGCGGAACGTGGGATATTTCTAACGAAGATCCGAAACATCCCATCGTGAAGGATGTTCACGGCGGTAAAGGATTCAAGCTAAAGGATGAGCTTTATGTTTACAACGACTTCGACCGTGGCGATCAACGCGTTTTGATGGCGTTAGATATGAAGAGTGAAGTGAATGGCACGAGAAAGGGTCCTCGTGAAGATAATGATTACGCTCTCGCATGGGTAAAAAAATATGGTGAGGGGCGCGTCTTTGTGAGCGCCTTCGGTCATAACAAAGAAGTTTTTTATAATCCCGAAATTCTCAAGATGTGGGTGGAAGGGTTCCGCTATATTCTCGGCGAGACCAACGTCGAGACTGAGTCGGTTTCCAAGCCGACATTCAATTTGCCTAATTAAGTTTTATTTCCAATGGTAGACATTAAGGCCTTTGAGGTGCCGGACGTAGAGTTCGGCGCCACAGACCGCGAGGTGGGCCCAAGTGGAGGGGGTTTCTAATTTTACTTCGGAGAGGAGATCGAAGCTTTTGGAATTGGCATCGATGTGGAGAAGAATCCCGCGCTGATCAAGGGCGAGAATGTTGCTGCCTTGGGTGACCATGGAACAGTATTCGCCAAATTTATCACCTGAGCTCCAGAGCGTTTTACCACTCTTAGGATCGAGGCAGTGAAAGCGTTTATCGCGACCGTGGAGGTAAATTTTTCCATCAATCACAACAGGTGAGGACATATAGCCCTCGCGCTTCGAGTCGTTCCAGAGTTGAGTTGCGGCCAGGAACTTGTCTTTCTTAGAAATATCGTAGAGGAATGAACCTCCACCGTAGGTTGCGGTGAAAATTTTGTCGCCCACGGGGGTTGGTGGGAGGATGTTCATGCCGCGGAAGGCCTTAACGGGTGTGGTCCAAGCCGCTTTCCCATTTGAAGGAAGAATCCCGCTGAGAGTGCTTCGGGTTTGCACAAGGATTTGATCAACCCCTTGAATGGTGGTGCGAAAGGGAGAGGAAAAAGCGCTGCCGAACATGGCTCGCTCGTCAGCAAGAGATTGCCAGACAGTCTTTCCATCGCTCTTTTTGATTTTACGCATGGCGGAGCCAACCTGCACATAGATGTGGTCATTATCGAGTAGAGGTGAGGAAACGAATCCGAACGAAGGGAGTGGAGTCTTTTCCTCGGATGGGTAGTCGCGGCGCCATTTTTCTTTTCCAGTTTCGACATCGATCGCAACGAGGATATCACGCATTCCTCCGACGAAGAGAGTTTTACCGTCAGTGGCAGGAGTAGAGCGAACCCATGAGCCATTCTTCGCAGCGTAAAATGGAACTCGCATCGAGCCTGCCCAATCATTGTCCCAGATTTGTTTCCCAGTTTTTCGGTCAAAAGCTCTAACGATCTCGGACTTTTTGTCTTTAGTCTCAACGGTAAAAACCTTGGAACCAGCGACGATGGGGCTGGAGTATCCTTCGGCAAGATCAACGGACCAAATAAGTTTAAGGTTCTCGTTTGACAGTGATTTGGGCCAAGGAGCGGCTTTTTTGGAGATTTTACCGTCGCGGGTCGGCCCACGCCACTGGGTCCAGTCTGCGGCAGAAAGAAAGGACATCCCTAGGATGAGTAAGGTGAGGACTCTTTTTATCATTTCTAACAGATCGTCTTGATTTTCTGATACGCAAGTTCAGGAATGGGTGAAATTTCACGCAGTTTTGGACCGTTTTGAATCGCACTATGAAAATACTAGCATACACGATGGCTTTTTCGGTCCTAGCTGCCGCTTCTAAGGCAGAAGAGGAATGGGTTTCAATTTTTGACGGAGAAACTCTCAAAGGCTGGACCAACTCAAATGGTGGAGAGGTCAAGGAGGGGGGCTGGCTAGCAAAAGATGGGGTATTGTATCGGAAAGCAAAGGGAGGAGATCTCTACACTGCGAAGGAATATGCCGACTTTGAATTTCGCTGGGAGTGGAAGATTTCTTCCAAGGGCAATAGCGGGGTGAAGTATCGTGTTACGAAATATGGTTCAACGAATCTGGGACCGGAATATCAGGTGCTTGATGATGCTCACCCAGATGGTGCGAAGAGTAAGAAGCGGCAGGCATCGTCGCTTTATGATTTTCTGGCCCCGAATGATAAAAAGAAGCTGAATCCGGTGGGTGAGTGGAATTCCTCACGGGTAGTCGCTAAGGGGAAGCATCTTAAGCACTATCTCAATGGCGAGCTCGTCGTTGAGATCGTTGTGGGTAGCGACCGCTGGAAAGAGGCTCACAAGCAATCAAAGTTTAAGGGCAAGGAAAATTTCGCACACAATCAAAGTGGCCGGATCTTTTTGCAAGACCACAACGATAAGGTTTGGTATCGCAAGCTCGAGATAAAGGAGATTAAGTAAACTCCGAATCACCTAAGAAAGGAGGAATCTCCGAATCGGGGGGCGTTGTTTATGTAAGCATCACCTGACATTTTCTACTAAGGCGCCTCCCGAGTATTATTATGAAATTTATCCCTCTTTTGCTCCTTTATCCTTCATTTGTTTACGGCGATGTCGTGATTAGCGAAATAAGTGGTGCTTCGTCAGATAGACTTCTGAAGTTTTCTCAGCTCGGACAACCCAGTCTTGGCGCGGGTACACCGTGGTTTTCATCCGATTTTAACGACTCAAAATGGCTCTCTGGATCAGCCCCCTTTGGTTTTGGGTATGGCCGCGTCTCTACCAATTTGGCTTCCGATCTTAAGGGTAAGACCCCATCGCTGTATTTGCGACATACCTTTACGGTATCTGCAGGTCAGGCCGCTTCGTTGGCTGATCTGATTTTAACGACAGAGTTTGATGACGGAATTATTGTTCTTATTAATGGGAAAGAGGCGGTCCGGTGTAATCTTGGTGCTCCGGGAATGTTTATTTATTCCGACCAGATCGCATTCAATGAAGATGCGACGGAAGGGAACCCCACAGGTTTGAATCTTGGAAGGGCCTCGGATCTATTGGTGGAAGGAGAGAATACGATCGCGGTGCAGGTGGTGAATCGCGACCCTGACTCGTCTTTGTTTTTCGATGGAGCGCTCCGTATTGATGCCGGAATCAGTTTGATTAATATCGTATCCAAGGATTTCTCGAGTGCTAATGGGAGCTCTATTACCCATACAAATAGCGGAGGATTAATTTCGAATATTACAACAGGGAATCTAAGGTCAGGAGGATGGCTTGATCAGTCGCCCTCAGTTCGGAGTGGAAGTAATTGGACGGATTTTAAAGTAGGAGTTCTCTCTGATCCTGGAGCGGGTGAGAATGGTGATGGGGCGATTACCTACACTCTATCTGGCCGGGGAACCGAAGATGAAGCGACCTTGCTATTTCCTCCGGTTGACATGTCTGCTCATTGGACAACTGGAGCGATCACTGCTTTAAATTTGAATGAGACGCGAATCTCATTTTTATATCAGGGGTCACCGGGGACCGTCTTTGACTTCGTCGCTGAGTCAGGCGATGGACTTATTTCGGCATCCGGATTTCCTGTGGTTGCAGCGTCTAGTGACGAGACTCTTGGCTACTGGCGTTTTGATGATGGAGTAGCAAGTAATGGAGCGGTCGTGTTGGTCGCCAATGATTCTAGCAGCAATGGATTTAATGCGATACCAACCAGCCGCGGAGGTGGCACCTACTCAAATGATGTCCCCGGAACGATCATTTTTGATCCGCTCGCGAATGCCGCAAGAAGCAACCAATTCTCGATGGACGTATCGGCCTCAAATCGTCGCCTTTCGGTGCCAAACAATAGTGCTTTTAACACTTCTTTCACGATAGAGATGTTCGTCAAAATTAATGGAGAGCCGGCTGGTTACCATACTTTTCTACGTCGTAATGCTGGCAGTAATTCACGGTGGCAGATCGATTTTGATCATGGTAATGCCGGAGCATTTGGAAGAATGCGTTCTCGCCTTGATACGCCAGACGGTGACAATGCTAACTTTGTTCTTGGGCCAACTGGTGGGTCGTCGGTTCCAGCTGAGAGAAGAATCTGGGTTGATACCGACTCGGGTAATGGTTTGGTTTCCAGCTACAATGACCCTTCCGATTGGTCGCGCGATGGAAATGGGTTTAATGATCGTCCGGAGTGGCATCATGTCGCCTTATCTCTTGATGAAAATAGCGGGGTAGTTAAATTTTACTTTGACTATGAACTCATGCAAACTCGAGCTCTTGTCGACAATGATGAGAGTGGATATGTCCATCCTTCTTCGGCAATTGAATTTGGAAAATTTGGAGGAAACTACGGGGTCTTGATCGACGAAATTCGTTACACTGGGCGCCCCCTCGATCAAGATGAATTCCTTCGAGTTGTCGATAATGATCCGGGAGCTTGGGCCACTTACGAAATCGATCTGGCGAAGGGTGATGTTGATGAGCAAACCGCTCTTATTAATTATTTGAATTCCAATAATCTGACTGCCTTTACTCCGGGTTTGCGGGTTCGTGAAGAGAGTTACTCGGAGGCAGGTCGGACGATTTCTCTCGATTCTTTTCAGGTTGACTACACCCAAGGCGGAGCGAGTGGCGATCTCGTGAAGAATAATCAAATTTGGCGCTATCAAGCTGGGATCGGTGAGCCGTCTGGGGGAGTCTTTGAGCCGGCGGCGCCAGTCGAAGAAATGCGGGCTGAATTTGTGGATTGGATCGAGCTATCAAATAACGGGGCCTCGGTGGCTGATCTGACCGGGTGGTCCCTTAGCGACAATGAGACCGATTTGCAGAAATGGAGTTTCCCTCCGGGTACGACTATTCCAGCAGGAGGATATCTCCTCGTATTGGCGGACGATCTTGATACCGCTGGAATTTCCCCAGTCTATTTACATACGAATTTTAAATTGGATGCCGGTGGGGAATATCTTGCCTTGGTTGATGATTCTGGAGTGCTGCAGACTGAGTTTGCTGGGGGCTTCCCTCGCCAGCTTGATTTTTATTCTCTCGGGTTACCTTCTCGCGGAGGGGGCTACGCATATCTCTCTGAGCCATCGCCCGGTGCGGCGAATGGCGGCCCTGCGTATGCAGGTGTTGTGGAAAAACCAGACTTCGATACCCCAAGTGGTTTTCATGCCAGATCAGTAACCCTGGGAATCACCACTTCCACTCCCGGCGCGACGATTCGTTACACGACTGATGGGACCGAGCCTACGCTCAAAAATGGCATTGATTATGTCGCCCCTCTATCCCTCTCGCAGGTTAATTCGCGAACTGGGCACAGTATCCGTGCCCGTGCGTTTTTGGATGGATCGATTCCATCTAAGATTAAATCTGGGAGTTTTCTTGTTGGTCAGAGTTCTAACATCACTAAGGCCCCGGCAATGTTGTTCACTGCCGATACGGAACGTTCTTTCACCAAACCATTTGGGGTCCTCTCGATTGATGGTGGGCGTTATGTCGATAAAAAATGGGAGGCGGTTGAGAAGAGCGATTATAATATGGCACGCGAACGTGGTCGTGCCTTTGAACGGCCAGCATTTATCGAGTTCTATGCTGCAAACTCGACGATGGGCTTTCGTGAAGATGCAGGTCTTCGTATGGCTGCAAGTAATTATTCTCGGCCCCGCATGACTTTTAATGGGATTGAAAACTCACCGTGGTCAACGAACTCGCGGGACAAGCCATCGTTTAATCTTTATTTCCGTGACGAGTATGAGGATTCTTCGGTGACTTTTCCGATCTTTGGAGAAGACTACCCAGTTGATACTTTCGAGCAACTTCGTCCGCGGGCTGGAAAGAATGATATTAACAATCCCTACATCAAGGATGAGGTGATGCGCCGTCTTTTTATTGATATGGGAAATGTCGGATCGCGTGGTGTTTTTAATAGCCTTTATTTAAACGGCGAGTGGAAAGGTTTTTACAATACCTGCGAGAGATTACGGGAGCCATTTTTTCAATCTCACTACCCAGGATCGGGCCAGTGGGATATCCGTCAGGCAGGTAATGCCGACGGGGGGCTTGCCGAAGGAGATAATGGTGCCTGGAATGCCCTCAATAGCCGGCTTCAGGCAGCAAATGTAAATAATCTAAGTAATTGGCAAAGGGCGATGGAGCTGGTTGATCCCATCGCAATGGCTGATTATTTTCTGCTTAATATTTACGGGGCGACCTGGGATTGGCCAAATAATAATTGGGTCTCGGCTCGTGAGCGTTCGGTTGATGGGCGATACCGCTTTTATGTTTGGGATGCTGAGGGGGCCTTTGGTCATCCGCGTCGAACTAGTAATCGTAATAGCAACAAGCCGGTAAATTTTAATACGATCTCTGAGGATTTGCTTTCAAGGACTGATTCGACTTCTCGGATGTTCCAACGGCTAGAACGTTGGCCGGAGTTCCGCCTCATTCTTGCTGATCGTATTAATAAGCACTTCTTTAACGGCGGGACACTTGATGATTCCTCACCAAATAATTCTCGGATTAGAGAAGTGATCGATACCGCGATTTCTGAGTTTTCGCCGTTGCTTGATGAACGTTCTAACCAATCGGTGGACACTGAATTTTGGAGGTACTGGACTGCTTCGGGTTCGTCTCGTCGGAGTTATCTTTTGGGGCCGAACGATGAGTATTTTCGTGATGCTGGATATTGGCCGAACACCGAGCCGCCTAGTTATAACCAAAATGGCGGAGAGGTTGCTGGTAGCTTTAAGGTCAGAATTTCTGGAGGGTCTGGCACCATCTACTATACTCTTGATGGTTCGGACCCTCGCCAGTTTGGAAATACAGTAGCTGGCGGTGCACTTATTTATTCGACTCCCATTTCTCTGCCTCAATCTGTGGTGACCGTAAAATCTCGACTCCGTAGTCCGCGAGGAGAATGGAGTGCGCTTACTGAGGCCCAGTTCAAGGTTGGCCTTATTCAGCCTAATTCTTCGAACCTTATTGTTTCCGAGATTCATTATCATCCTGTTTCACCGAATGCTGATGAGCTTGCTGCGGGGTTCTCTGATCCCGACGATTTCGAATTCATCGAGTTGCAGAATATTGGCAACCAGGCACTTGATCTCTCCGATCTTTCCTTCACTGATGGAATTAGTTTCAAGTTTGCGGATAGCTTTCTGACTTCGCTGGCACCAGATGCTTCGGTTATTTTGGTGCGAAGCCTCGAAGCCTTTAGGCAACGTTATGGAGATGGATTTGAAGCTTTAGTGGCCGGCCAATATGGCGGGGGGCTCTCTAATGGTGGGGAGCAAATCGTAGTGGAGACCTCTGCCAGCGTTGTAAAGAGTTTCAGCTATGACGATTCAGAACCTTGGCCGGTTTGTGCGGATGGCGAGGGGATCTCATTGATCCTCCTCGATCCATCTTCAAACCCCGATCATACTCTTGCGTCAAGTTGGGCAGGTTCTGCGCAAGTCGGAGGGTTCCTCGGAGGCTCGCTGCAACCTTTAACTTACGAATTGTGGCAAAGTTATGTTTTTACTTCCAAGCAAGCTTCAGGGCCTTCTGATGATCCTGATGGTGATGGTCTGCCTAATCTTGTTGAGTTCTTCCTTGGCTCACTTCCCGGGAAAAATGATGCGGTAGCCAGCGGCCCTCGGGCGTCAATTACAGATACGAATGGTGAAGATTATCTCACCTTTAGCTTCTCTCAGGTACTTGGTCAGACTGAGGTGACAGGACTAGTTGAGGTCTCTTCAAATCTCACCGATTGGTCTTCTAGTTCTGCCGGCATTAAGGAGGTTTTACCCGCAGTCCCAAATGGGAATGGCAGTGTTAGGCGCACCTTTCGGGTGGCCTCTCCGGTCTCTGATGTTGCGAAGCAATTCCTACGCCTCCGGGTCATTGAGAATTAAGCTAGGGGCGCGCCGGACTGAAAGAATTGGCAAAGTCGGCACGAATAGACTCTACTCATGAAGCGTCTTCTACCACTTCTCCTCGCTGTCGCAGCTCTAGGTTCTCTTTTCCTTGCCAATGGGCAGGAGAAAAAGGCCTCTTTACCGGAACCCACCCGGCCGCTCAAGGCCCTCTTGATTGCCGGTGGATGCTGCCATGATTATGTGAAGCAGCATGAGCTTCTCTATAAAGGAATCCAAGAGCGTGCTAACGTTCGTGTCGATGTGATGTGGACGCGCGATAGGACTACTAATCCGCCACTGCCACTTTATGATGATCCTGATTGGGCGAAAGGTTATGACATCATCATTCACGATGAATGCGCCGCCAGTAACAAGGATCTCAAGGTAATGGAGAACATCCTCGAAGTGCACAAAACTATTCCTGCGGTGCATCTCCACTGTGCGATGCATTCCTTCCGCAATGGCACAGACAAGTGGGCCAAGCACCTTGGTCTGCACTCCACCGGACACGGCCCGCAGAAGCCTCTCGAAATCACTTATACGAATCCCGATCATCCTATCACTAAGACGCTGGAGAATTGGGTCACTAAAAACGAGGAGCTTTATAATAACCGCGAGATTTTTGATGCTGAGCCGCTCGCCCTCGCGACTCAGAAAGTAGGTGACCGTGAAAATTCAGCGGTTGTGGCATGGATCAATACCAAACAAGGTGCGCCTACCTTCTCAACTACCGTGGGGCATAATACTTACACGGTTGAAGATCCTCGCTACCTTGATTTGGTCACCCGCGGATTACTCTGGGCTGCCGGGAAGTTGAACGAGGATTATCTCAAACCCTATACCGGATCTAACGTCATCACTGAAATGGGGGCGAAGGAAGAGAAAGTGGAATCGCTTTTTGGTAAGCCTTCCAAAGATGCTGTGAAGGTAAAATTGACTGCTTCATCCGTCCAAGTTAGCGATAGCCACTTTCCTTGGAGAGCTATTGATGGCAACGTCGAAACCCGTTGGACCGCCAATGGGGCCGCTCATCCGGCTTGGCTACAGCTCGAATTTGAAAAGCCCACCACGGTGACCTCGGCCGAGATCCTCTGGGAGCAAAGGACTGAATGGTATCACTATAAGATTGAAACCTCGCGCGATGGAAAAAACTGGGAAATTGCTCATGATGGTTCAAAGAACCAGCGGAAGTCGGATACCAAGGACCGCTTCAATGCTCAGAATATCAAATCCCTCCGTGTGACGACTCTCGGTCAGGAGACTGGCAAGTGGCCCGCGCTTTGGGAAATTCGTCTGAAGGGACCGAAGGGGAAACTCAAGCTCTTCCCCATTCTAAATAAAAAGGAGATCAATCAGACCAAAGGAGCGTCCAGTAAGGGCTTTGAGAAGGCCGGTAACATCAAACCCCAAATTGCGAAGCTAAGTCCTGAAGAGGAAGCTGCGATCTTAAAGGATTGTGAGGTTCCCGAAGGATTCGAAAAGAGCCTTTTCGCCTCTTGGCATTCGGCGAACTATCCCGTTTATGTTGCAGCCTCCCCTGGTGGGGATCTTTATGTTTCGTCCGATGGCAATGGCTCGCTGGGTCGCCAGCCAAACCGTGGGCGTGTCTTGCGATTGCGAGACTCCGACAATGATGGCCGCGCTGATGAGGTCACTGAGTTTATTCGCGATATCGATTCACCGCGCGGATTAATTTGGGATCACGACCGACTTTACCTTCTACACCCGCCGCATATCTCGGTCTTCTTTGATCGTGATCATGATGGAGTGGCTGAGGAATCGAAAAGGCTTATATCCGACATCGCCTTCGGCTTCAAAGATCGCCCTGCCGATCATACCACGAATGATATAACGATGGGTATCGACGGGTGGATCTATATTGCGGGTGGTGACTTTGGCTTCATGAAAGCGACCGGTAGCGATGGTCGGACCTTACAACATCGTGGTGGTGGCGTCGTCCGGTTCCGGCCCGATGGGTCTAATCTTGAGTTATTCTCCACAGGAACTCGCAATATTCTCGCCACTCCGATGTCGCCCACTCTCGACATGTTCGCCCGCGATAATACCAACGATGGTGGCGGCTGGGATGTGCGCTTCCATCACTTTACCCCACTTTCCGATCACGGTTACCCACGACTTTATAAGAACTTTGAAAAGGAGCATGTTCATCCGCTCGCCGACTATGGTGGGGGTTCGGGTTGTGGGGGTGTCTATATTCACGAGCCGGGCTTTCCTGATGAATGGAACAAAGCTCCTTTCACTTGCGATTGGGGTCGGGCGGGGCTCTTTCGTCACACTGTTGAAGCTCTAGGTGCGACCTTCAAAGAGGCTGCCGCGCCGCAAAAATTTATCAAAGTAAGCCGTCCCACCGATGCTGATGTCGATGGTATGTCCGCCGTCTATCAAGCGGCTTGGAAAGGCCCCGCGACTTTCAATTGGGCTGGTCCAGATCAAGGATACATCGTCCGCGTGACTCCTAAGGGTTACACCCCAGAGCCGCTTCCAGATTTTGAGAAGATGAGCGATGAGGCGTTGGTCGAGGCTCTCAATTCGTCATCGCATATCCGGACTTTGGCGGCGCAGCGCACCCTTCTGAGGCGTGCGGACAGCATCGAACTGACTGAGTCTTTGGGAAAATTAAGTTGTGATACTGATAAAGCACTTTCCGCTCGGATTGCGGCTATTTTCACAATGTCGTTGAGATCATCTGAGTCGGGAGCGCTGATGGCTTTGGTAGCTGAACGAACTCTTCCAGAAATTCAGCCGTTTTTAATTCGGGCCTATGGAGAGGTGAGGCATCCGGTTAGCGTTGATGGAGCCTTGGATCTTTTTACGAAAATTCCTGAAGGGAGTAATCCACGAGAAATCGTTGAGGCAATCTTTGCGCTTTCTAAGCTCAATGAGAAACAGGGATCCCCTAAAGCGGCTGTTTTCATCTCAAAATATCTTTCCTCCACGGACCCCGTCATCCGCCACACTGCTTATCGTGCTTTGGCTAAAATGTCTGCGCACGAAGCGGCTTTTTCCAAGGTCAACTCCGATGATACCGAAACCCGGAAAGCGGCTGCATGGGCGCTGATGCGGATGCACAAGAAGGAGGTTGTGGATGGTTTGCTAGTGCGTTTGAAGTCCGAGAATATCCCTGAAAAGCGCCGACCGCTTCTCTCTACCCTCGCTCGGCTTTACCACAAAGAAGCGGAGTGGAAGGGCGATTCATGGGGCACCCGCCCTGATACACGAGGGCCTTATTACG
>MDTB01159835.1_pt1 | contig 20195 bp, 13 predicted proteins | sample 811161 | NCBI WGS metagenome assembly MDTB01 (sample SAMN05326650, study PRJNA326480) | marine metagenome | isolation source: seawater | place: Mediterranean Sea | collected 2009 | reverse complement strand
TTAGAAATATTATGGGGAAAGAATTATAAATATTCAAAGAAAGAAAAAGAACTTGATAAAGAAATAGAACGGCCCAGTCCCGCCAGTATACTTGATTTTTTCCCCATAGACAATGGATACGACAGTGTTCAAGAATGTAAGGTAGGTGACTATAGTAGTGACGATGATGGATACGAAGGTAAGGTAGGTGACTATAGTAGTGACGATAGTAGTGACTATAGTAGTGACGACAGTGACAATGGTGGATACGAAGGTAAGGCAAACGAAAGTAAAGAAGAAGAAGTGTTAACATTAAAATTTTAGTTAATAATTATTTAAATGGACTTTTAAACGGAGGCATGAGTAATGTCTTCGGATTAATTCTATAGGTCTCTATTGCCTCACGAATCGCTCTCATAATATTGTTTTTTGCCTGTGTAAATGTAGGCTTATTCACATCGTAATGATCCAATGTATTTGCTTCAGGCAATACACTTTCGAGATAGTAGTCTTTTGGTATGATTTCTAACCCAGAACAAAACATACCACGTTTCATGATATACAACGCGGCGGCCACAAACGATTTGAAGGAAAACAAGGAAGATGAATTTTTTCCCATTGGTGTTTTTTGTATAATGATGTTCCAAAATATACATACGCGTTGTGAATATGCTTTAACAATCGTTTCCAATTTATGTTTTTTAGGCAATAACCCATGGAATACCCTCCTTCGTTGTATTTGGTTTATGTATAATGTAACCATGTTGGTGTATACTACGGGTTGTCGTTGTCTTTCGCATGATTTGGCATATTTACTAACTAATTTTTCAGCGGCTTGTCGTTGTTCAAAATATTTCCGTTGTTCGGCATATAGTCTTCTTTTAGAAAACACTAGTAACTGTATAGTAGTGTTAGCATAAGCCATATGTTGTTGTGAACGATATGAAGCTGTTGAGTGAGATGAATATTGACCACCTGTCATACGTATAGCATGTGGGTCACGGTGTTCTTGAGCAGTGGCTGTTATTCTATATTGTGGAATCCATGTGTCTGCACGTTCCGATTCATATCGTATACCAGATATGGTGCATACACAACCTTGATCTACGCTAGTGGCACGTTGTCCATTGCATTGAGAATGGCACCAATGAACTTGACCCGTTTGTTTGCATATGTAAAGATTTGATATTTTTTTTCTTTTTTTAGTAGCTGGTTTTTCATACGATACGTTTATTTTATTTTCTTCATCCTTGTATAACCATCCTATTACGTTTTCTATATCACATACTTTACAATTACAGGTGTGATTGGGTCTAGGTATAAAACTAGGGTTCATCTTCTTCCATTGGACAACCATCGTCTCGACAATTTTCTTCTGAGTTATATTCATCTCTAATGAATTCTAGACCCTTTTGTAGGATCCGAAATCCATTTTAAAAATCCATAGTTTAGATTATATAAGTTAATATCTTATTATTACTATGTCTATACATTCGCCTCATGTAGATAACTTTATTTTAGCAAAAACGAATCAATTTATAAATGATTTACAAGGTTATCATAACCAATACAATGATATTTGTATAAAAATAAAAGGTTATTTGAAATCTGGTAATGGCGTGAAAATAGTAATATCAAACATTGAAGAGTTGGACCATTGCGATATTGACAAATGGTATGAGTTATCTAAAAAAAATGACGTTATGGCATTGAACCACGTTATTAATATGTCTACAGGTATTGTTGAACTCACTGTAGAGTATAAAAGGCCTAAAAAATCTGTTATAAACTTCCAATGTCTTCTCATGATAATACTATTGATATGTCTGACACAGATTCTGTCCCGGATGAATCCCGAACGATGGGACAGGTTGAACCTAAACATCTTATAATTAAAAAGAAACCAGAATTAGAATCATCGGACCAAACATTTATAGATAAACTTATACAGTATATAACTACTATGGAAGGCGCTAGTAATGATATTAAGATTGCAACCAACCAATCATTTAAGAATAAATATGTAGTTCAATTAACGAATTTGCCTAAAATGAAGTTGAATGATTTTCAAAATATAGAAATGCTTTCTCCCCGGTTAAAAAATATATTGGTGTACATGGTAGATAATAAAATAGAAATAGAAGTGTGGAAAGGTGATGAGAATGACAAAACAAAGAAACGCCGGAGAACCTTCAATGCTATTTATGAATGGAAACTTGAAAATGTTTCGAACGAAGACCGTAAAATGGTAAAAAATATTCTAGATAGTTTTGCCGATATGGAAACCATTGAATGTCAATTTCATGCGGATTTACAATCCGAACCTCCTAATTATTACGTGGTTCGTATCATGCCAATGGATAAAATATCGTATATGCAATTAAAAGATATTCGATACTCTTATAGAGCGTTCATTGAAACGATTGTATTTGATTTCCCCAAAAAACATTATTGAATTAAAAATACAGCGAGTTGGCTCATCATTGCGTTATAGAAAGAAAAAAGTGATATATAAAAAATAACTATTTATGTTTCTATATTATAATAAATGAAAAATTATATCTTAGTTTTATTACTCCTATTTGTTAACATTGTCGAATCTGTTATTGTGGCAAATTCATCCAATGAATCGGTATGGGAACTAGTTTCACAATATGCTCTAGGCGTGTGGAAATATGCCAATCTAACCATTACTTCTTTAACAGTGCCACACAATTAAAATTTTAATTTAACATTATCTAATAAACCTATCTGTGTATCCGGATTACCACGTTCTATTCCCTCAGCATCCTTCGCTCCCTTTCGAGGCAATGTTTTATAATCCTTAGAAGACGAACCACAAAAAACACCCAATTCAAGCGGACAAAACCCAAACCATCCATAAACCCCCATGTTTTCGTCTAATTTATCATAAGTTAAACGTCGTTGCATAAACCATTGTATAGCTATTTTATCATTTTCCATATTAGGGGCCGATTCCGACCCATTATTTAAAACATCAAGGTTTTTAATTTGCTTCATTTTAGTGCCTGTTTCTTTAGGTATATATTTAATACCTTTCTTCATATTGGTATAATAATATCCTTTTTTATCACCGTAACTTATTGCATTCAGTGAATAGTTTGTATTCACCGATTGTTGAAGTTCATTGTTTTTGCCGATAATAATTTTATGATTGTATAATGGATTTGGTATTAACGATACATTTTTTAATGCATCTATTCCATTTATCCATTTACCATTGAATATAATAGGATATTTTAATTGTTTATTTCCTGTTGGGAACTTTTTGTTTTTCTGGTGGGTAGTCTTCCCGGGAAACGTAATAAACATGTTTTTTTTTCCTTCCGTTTTAAACCATTTTTTAAAAACACAAATTTCTTTGTTTTGTTTTAGACCATATCTATACAGTGCAAAAAACCATTTAATAAAACTATCATTGCCATCTTTATCGTTTTGAATATTAAATATGTTTTTAAAATATTTTGAAGCAGAAATTGTATTGGGTACGATGTTTTCTTCTACCCTAGGTAGTGGGTTATATTGTACACCAGTAAACCAATCACTTGACACATCTCTTAAATATAATACAGGGTAACTTAATCCATTGCACATACCATTGCTCCGTATATAATATGTTTCATCATCCACTTCTCTAGAATACTTTATTTTACCACTTATACGTTTTCTAAAGGGCATATTAATATATTTTGTATTACCACTCGAATTATTTTTCTTCAAATATAAAACAGACATTTTGTCATATTTTATTTTGTCTTTAAAATTTTTAATATCTTTGCTTTCATATTCGTTCCCCAATATTTTGGCATTTTTGCTCCACAAACTTTGATTTTCAGAACCCTTTTCTTGTATTTTTACACCGCCGGGCGTCTCCGTTCTTTTCCAATATTTGTTTACAAATTTTCCGGTTTTCTTCGATTTCATCATGGCGGTTTTCTTCGATTTCATCATGGTATCGTATGGAATAAAAACATATACTTTTCTTATATTCATGGGATTGATAAATTGGCCATTTAGGACTTTATCGATAAGTAATATACCAGCATCTTCTTCATTTATTTTTTTTCGTCCTGATACCCCTGATGTCACTTTTCGTAACTCCCGCGCCAATTTCTTGCCTTGGGTCTTTCCTACTTGACCAACACCGTATAAAGTTCCAATCCCAGATAAATAAAATGCCGCATTCGCGGTATTTCTTTTTACTTTAGACGTAAGATTTTTTGTATTTGGATTCCACTTATGGTATTTATATCGTTCTATTGTATTACTCTCATCAAATTTCGCTGTTTCTTTTAATTCATGCTTAATTTCGTTGTTGGGTTTAATATGAAAACGTCGAAATATTTCACGCCATCTGTAATATATTATAGCTCTTTCGTTACGTATATATTCAGCATATTCTTCTTTTATTTTTCTTTGTGCATCTGGTGTATTTTCGTTTAATTTTTTTCTCCAAATACTATCTTCTTCCTTGGTTTTAGTAGGTTTTACGTATTTTGAATAACGTCCGAGACTATTATCACGGTATACTTCTGTCGGAACTATGATTAAATCATAATTTATTTTTGTATATGGGTTGTTCCAATCATGGTATATATTTTTAACTTGAAATACCATGGTATTTTTAATATTGAATTCCATTTCCTCTTCTAGTGTGGGCTGTAAATATTTACCTACCGGCCAACCTGCATTATAATTATCATATAGATATGCCCCTCTTACTTCATTTAAATCTTCGTTATTCCAATTGGTCCACATGTCAAAACGTTTCTTCCACCACGTGAAATCATACCAAACATTATCACCACTCCCCATTTGTATTGCATTGACTTCTTCTTCTTTCTTTTTCTTTTTAAATAACGCTTCTCTCACCGCTTGTTTGAAAATATAAGATTCTTTTTCAATACGTGAACGATTTGTTAAGTCTATAGTTTGTACCTCACAATTTTCAGGGTTAGACGTAACGGGACCATTACCGAATGGAGAATCCTTACCTTTGTAACGAAATAATTTTATAATATGTTTTCTTTCATATTCAACATTTCCGATTTTGAGTTTAATATTAGATGTTAAATCCCTAGTCATTTCTATAAAAACTGGGTCTTTGTGTTCCCTCCTACGTATTAAACAGTGTTTTAATAATATTTTCTCGTTTTTATAAATATCTTTTTTATTTTCGCCCCATGTATCAATGTCTGCACAATTATCAAAAATATCAACTAGCTGCTGATTTATGTTATAAAAATGACTTTTAAATGCCGGGCTGTTTTTTGTCTTTTGGCCTTCTAAATCGGCTTCTGCTACTGCTGGATCCGTCAATAACGCTATATAATAATAACCATCTGTTTTCCAATTTGTGTCGGTATCTTTAATTTTTACTTTTTCCAATACCCCATTATGTTTCAATTTTTCTTGTTTTAGTTTTTCGTCTTTTTCTTTTTCTTGTTCGATCTTCTGTAGTTCTTTTATCGAATCGTTATCGTATTTTATATTATATTGAAATTCTGGCAATGATTTAATTTCAAATTGTTTTACAAATACACTGTTTTTGATGTCAATTGCATCGGACATTTTTTTCGCATTTTCCTTTAATATCGTTTCTAACTCTGCTATTTTATCGGAGCATTTGTTGGACGTATTAGAACTAGTATTTGCTGGTAATAATCTTTTTTTGATATCACCTTTTCTTCCTGAGGGCTTCTTTCCGGTGGTGTCGTCTTTCTTTTTTACAGTGGGGTTCTTTACTACTGGTGTGTCCACTTCTGGTATTTTCCTCCAATATATTTTCCATTCCCGATCAGGAAACATCCGTATGTTATTCTTCCATTTATCGAATTGATCCATGGAATCATGATTAAATGTAAAATCTTTTTTTACATGATAATCAAACGTTGGGTTTTGAATACCTTCAATTAATAATATTTGTATTGGGTTGTTGCGGTTTGACCAAAAATCTTTCCACTTTTCCCAGTTTTCTTTCTTTTTTTTGTCTACGTTTAGTTTTTGTTTGTCTACGTTTAGTTTTTGTTTGTCTACGTTTATCGTTATTGGGTCTCCATCTGATTTTTTAACGAGTTTATGAGTGTTCCACTCGTCTCTCGAAACTATTAATGCCTTATCTTCTGAACATACTTTTACTATTATTTTATATATATCCTCTTCTTTTCGTTGAGTTCGATATATTTCTTTTTTTGTATCTTCAAACTTCTTATTCCATTTATTTTTATCGTTTGTTGTATTAACTCGAGGGTTACCCAACCCATAATTTTTTTTTTGCCATTCGTCCAATATTTTTTACCAGCGCTACCTTTCTGACTGTCTCCGTCTACTTCATTAAGTTTATAATCTGTTAATTTTTTTGTAGACATTATATTATGGATTAGGGATTTTTATACTTGAAAACTAAAACTACTTATACTACTTTTATCATGGTATGAATGCGTTGTTTTTACATTCAAGTGTTATTTATGTCAGCGGTCGGTGTAAGTTTTCTTTTTGATATATATGTTATCCATACATTGAAACCTGTCGAATATACGGAGGCATACGACTGTGCAAAAGATAAAATTCGGCACGCGTTGAAACATGATATCTATATTGATTTCATGAAAGATGTATTTAATATTAGTAAGACCATGAATATTAAATCTGGATGGAATAAGACATTGCAATGTTTGCACAATTCATCGGTGTATTATCCTTTTATAGCTCCGAAAGATAATACGATGGCGTTTGTGTATCCTAGACTGGATTTCTTTTACCCGGGTCGTATTTACGTGAACAAGGAACATTTCGATGAAATTACCCTGAACGAGCAGGCGAATGTTTTGATTCACGAGTGTACACATTTGGCATTTGACACGTCTGATTATGCATATAGTTATGAAAGTAAATTTGATGGATTGAGAGGGAGAAAGGCGTTTAAAAATGCAGATACACATGTGTCTATAATAAATTCAATAAAAGATAATTGTTATTTTTAAAAATGTAATATTTTCTTCTTTTTCATCTTTACTTTTGATACCAACGGTTGTTCTATGTCATTTGTATCCGATTGTTTTCTTTTGTATTTGGCTCCAGCTGGTTTGTTAATTCTTTCCCGTGCCTTTTCCGCCGCTTTTTCACAGGATTTTAATATATCCCAACCACCTATAACAATACTATTACATACGCATACACCTGCTACCGCTATGACAACATACAAGGTATATTCAAATGGTACATCAAACGAATCCTTTACAGATTGTAATAAACAATTTGTCCCTGTTAACCCGTTTATACAGTCACATTTGTATGTATTTACCGTTGCGTTAACACAGGATACTTCACTAGTGGTTTCATTCAATGTACATTCTTCTTGTTCTAATACTCGTATACATTTTGAACCACTGCCCACACATGGATTAGGTATACATGGATTAGTAGGGTCATTTGTAGATAATAATTCGTATTGAGTTTCTGCTTCCGTATCCGAAGCTGTTTGTATTTGGTTAAACCGCGTTCTTATTGTCATTTGAACATATACACAATTTGAAAAGGTTTTACTTAATCCACAAGACCATGGTTTTAATATGTTACCATCTTCATCGATTTCTAATTCCAATGTACATTCATCGCCTAAGGTAGCATCGCATATATAATTATTTACACATCCCGACGTTCTATTGGCATTAACAGAAAATGGGTTACATGAATCAGTAGTACATGATACATCGTCATTACATTCGTCATTTTTATTCTCATAAAAACATCCTTGATTATTATGTACATCGGGCCCGCCACTTGCCCCGCGACATGTCCCATATGAACATGATGCAAACCCTATTAACGCATTACAAAAAACATCGGAGGGTGTATACACACAATTATTAACTGGGTCACATTTATTTACGGTGCATCCAATTTCAATGTCAGTGACATCGAATTTATCTACACAAAATGAATCCTGAGGTGTGTGTGTACATATAAAATTGTTATCATTGTCTGCTTCGCAAATGTCTTCAGTACAATCAACATTATCAACGCACTTCGTATTATCCGCTGACCATGTACATCCACCCTCGTCGATTATACATTCGCCAACGCCACAACCACTGTCACCCCTAGGCGCGCATACTACATCGGTCTCCAAACATCCGTCTGCGGCATTATTGTTTTTTGGGTTACATACAGCATTCTTGCATGGGTTAGAAGACGCTGAACATAAATCATCATTTATTAGGCCATAACATCCCGAATCTTCATCTTTCCAACAAGAGCTGTCATCATTACCACTAGTAGCCGTAATGCATTCTTGTTGTGTTGACCACGCTTCCGGTAGACAAGATATATCACTGATGCATGTGGGGAAAGCGCTATTTGAACAGATACTATTGGATTTTTCGTGTACACAACCTTTATCATTTGCGTTCGTATTGTATGGACGACATTTATCCGTCGTTGTACAGGTATGTCCATCATCACATACGGAATCATCATATTCGTGGAAACATCCGGGTCTGTTAATATCTTCCACGCCTTTTCGACAGTTAGCTTCGTCGTTTTCATCCGGACATGGGTCCTCGTCTATAGCTAAACAAATGTCAGTGGTACAATCAAACTCATCTTGACAGTTATTAAATTCACTCAATGAGTTTGTACAATGTTTTGGAACACATCCAGAAAATTCCATAATACCATTTACACAAGTAGCAGTAGGGGCCGAATTTACATCCTCTCTGGTATAATCAACGTCACATTCTACAACACATGTTTCTTCTGTATCTTTATTTATCATACCACTGGAATAATGTGTACATTCATTTATATTATATCCTTCGGTAACGTCTACTCTACATAATTTTAAACATTTATTATCCTGTAAATCAAATGTTTTCGCACCGTCATTATCCGGTGCGGCACAAGTAAGTTCGAAATATTCGGTTGTTCCAGTAATCGGATTCACATGATTTTCTTTACAACCCAGTTTACAATTATCGACAGTCAGTGGTGAATTCCAATATAATGTACCTGCAACATTATATGTATCACTATTGCATTTATCCGTTTTGTAATTATCTGGGTTCGTTAGACTCAGTGTACAAATGGGTTTACAATCATGGCTTGATTTCATTGACGTCCCCGGTGTAATACATACAGAACCCAGTGTTATTCTTCCATCGGGGTTTGATGTTGTACATTTAGATTTTCCTTCTGGGTATATAGAAGTAGAAACATCTGGTGTACAAGCATCGTAACCGGGTTGACATGATATAATACATTCGTCTGGTATAACCAATTCATTGTCGGTATAATCACAATTGGTTAAGTCGTATATAGTTGTTTTTGTATTCAATTCTTCCATATAGCATGCTTTTGTACATCCTGAGAAAGTAAACACTTCATTATCGGTCGCTGTACATGATACTACAGGTGTTCCTTTATAACCTTCTTCACATTGTATATTATTGAGATTGTGTACCGTTGTTTTTTTAATAATATTATCCTGTATGTCTGTAATGGTTTCTTCGATAGCTACATTAGATATATCATATCCGGGTACGGCATCTGGTAATATACACATAGGTGTACATGGAATGGCCGTGTCTCCTTCACTCCCCGCCAAATCTAGTTGCCATAGTTCACCTGCTGCTGGACATATGGTATAAGGCAACCCACTGTAATTTTCCTGACAAACCAATGTACAATCTTCTTCCGTACACGATGATATGTCATAATACAATTGTGAAAATGCTCCAGTTACTAAGCATTTTGGATTACAACCTTGAAGAACAAAAGTACCTGATTGACAAGAGGCTGTTGGTGAGTTACCATAATGATTTTCCGAGCAGGAAATTTGGCAGTTATGTTCAGATATAGCATGGCCGCTGGTATCGCATTGTTCGGTATTATATTTTGTCGTATCGGTTGGTAGATTACATGGAGGTGAACAGCCAGAGAAAATAAAAGTACCGTCTTCTTCTTTGCATTCGATGTTAATTTCCCCACTACCATCATCCGATTGTTCTTGACATTCGTTTATGGTACATTCTGAAATTTTTAATTTTGAAGTTGATGAAACAAAGTCACATACTCCCGCCAATTTATATCCGGACGTTTCCGATGGTTTCTTACAGCTATTTTCATATTTTAATTTCCCTATTGGGCCGTCTGTGGTACTTCCAAATGTTACACTCGGGTTATTGGTGAGTTTGTCATATACCACACTAGAATCATGTACATGTAAAAATTCAATCATGACATGTGAAGCATGATCATTTATGTCATGTATGTTCTGTTCCCATGTATATTTATATCCACCTGAAGTTAAGAATTCTGTGGTTTTATATTGCATGGGTGTTAATGTGTCCCCCGAACTTGAAAAATATATCAATATCGCTGAATTTTCCGTATTGATTTCACGGTTGGATGTTAATTCAAATTTAACTATACTTTTGGAATTTATGATATCGTTACTATTCGTATTACTAAATGCGTATCCTGATAATTGTGGTATGTTACTATTTTTATAGTATTCGATACCTTTAGCTTCTGTGGTTTCTATACATACATCTGTATTCGCTGTACAGGAACAAGAATCTGTTTTTTTAACAAAATCAACGCATATTGGTTTTATTTCAATACATTCATCTTCAATAGTATAATTTGCTAATTTGTATGGGCATCTGTCTTTATTACCCCATATTGTTCCATAAAACCCCGGGAAATACAGAGGTTTATTTTTATTCATAATATAAGCATAGAATGGTTTATTTGGATCATTTATTTGATTGTTGAATAAATTTTTTATATAACCAATGTTTAAATCATTGACTTCTTGTTCAGTAAACGCGTAACCATTAGCTTTATCTAAGTGACAACTGGCTGTTTTAGCATATTCGTAATTTGTTTCTATTTTTTCATCTAAACCAGAACCTTTTTCATAGCATGATGTCAATTCTTGACCATTGATGCTACAATTTGCTAGTATTGGTATACCATCATACATATAACCAAATAGGGCACAATTGGGCAATGTCAAACAGTTGGGGTAAGCACTATAATGATAGACACAATTTTCAGCTGGGTATCCCATGCATTTGTCTAGTGCTGCTCCTTCTAAAAAGAATTCTATTTCACTGTCTTTGTTTACCGTATTATATAAATATACACCCGTTATAACAGAAATACCTATAGCCGAATTAGGAGGTATATTCCACATGGTATTACCTTTTTCAACGTGGTGTGGTAGATGAAAGGTAGTACATAGTGGACATGAATTTTCATTCCGTACAAAATCTTTATCGGTATAACCCATTAGTGAAAAATCAACTTTTCCATCATCCCAACCACCTATTGTATCTGTATCGTATGGTTCAATTGGATGTATAGCCATCCCGTTTGTTTTTATGATAGCAGTAGATTGCAAAGAATCAATTATATTTTCATTTGTTTTGAATTCAAGGTACGAATATGTATTTGAACATGTTGAACAAGTTCTTTCTAAACATTGAGGTATACATTTCGTCGTTGTACATAATGGTATTTTATCATCCGAACATTTATCTTTATAATTGGCTATACTAGTTTCACCTTCACATTTTGGATCTTCGTCATCTTCTTTACATGATAATTGTTCTTTATCACATAAAACTAAATCAGATGGTTTACATAGTATACATTTTTGTAGGCATCCATCTCCACATATTCCTTTAAAATCTGGTTTTCCAACATCGCATGGGTTATTTGTATTTGTACCGTCATAATTCATTTCACATGATGGAAATTCATAATTATCAATGGAAAACGAAATGGAATTTGTATCTGTTGTACTACATAACTCACATCTAGCTTTACATCCATCGGAACATACACCGCCAATAGGTGCTTGTTGGTCTGAACATGGATATTTAAAATGCGACCCATCTGGGTTTTGTCCACATTTGGGCAATGGTTCCGATACACATGGGCAATTCACTGGTATTGTTTCAACGGTCATAGTGAAATCAACTGGTTCTCCAGCGTAGTGAGTTATTACGTATGGATAATCATCCGTCATAACATACGCATAACCTGTTATATCTTCCCCACGTGCATCTACATATCCTTTACTCGTAAAATCAAAGCCATTCGCTTCATCTAAATCGCAACTATTTTTATCTTTTACATATTCATAATCGGTTGAATCGTCATCTATTTCTTTTTCTGGGTGTACTATTATTTTACCTATCATAGTACCATGTGCTGGGATCGTACATGTATAATAATAAATACCTTCTTCCGTAGGTTTCCATACTATAGTCGTATCATCCTCAGCATCATTGAGACTATTATAAGCATCCGGTACGATAACACTACGTATTAATGGTTGGTCCTGTTGTGATACTATAGTAACGTCGTCTTTTTTGACAATACGTAATGGATGACCAGAACCACTTCGTTCAAATGTATACTCTTTATTTGTGAAGAGTGTTATAACAGGATTATCACCGGTCATGTCTTCTATGGTAAATTTTAAACCATTGGTACCGAATTTAAACGTTTGTTTCCCATGGTTTATTTGTTTCAAATGATAACATGATGTAAGGTATACATCGTTTTTTGAACATTGTGAATAAACGGGGAACCCGTCTCTCATCCATCCAATTAATCTACATGGTTTCCATTCTTCACAATAAGCACAATTATTATTTTTCGTGATTGCATGGTAATGATAATGATTACATGGGTCCGCATGTCCGTTACAAGTATCTAATGTTGGTCCTTCTCCGTGTTTATGATATGCAATGTCATCATCGCCGTTATTATTAGAAAGGTGATTGTATAGCAATGCTCCAGAACGTAATACTCCTACTGCTCCTAACCCGGTTGGTAGAAACGTATCTTGTTTTACGGGTGTCAATGGTAATTTTAATTCTTGTTTATAAACACATACATCATTTGGGTTTTGTGTATGTTTTTGCTTGAATGGAGAATCTTCTTTTTCTGCTTCGGAATAGAATACGTGGTATTCGTGATTTGGTATTCCATTTGTTCGAATAATTCTATGAGTGTCTGACAATATTTCTACGTATTGACTTGATTTATCGTCCCCACAGTCTGTACTTTGTTGTGGACAGTACCATGCGTTTTTTAATGGGTTCAATGATTTTAAATGCTTTTGTTGAATAAAATTTATAGTATATTCTGTATGTTCTGCTCCGATATGTATTGTCGTAGCATTTCGCATAGTTATCACTGTTTTTTCATTTGGTTTTAATTTAAAAAATGTATCTAACCCTGTAGTTAAAACGAATTCACCTTCGAAATTGACATGTAAAAACATCGTGGGTGTTAATTTTCGTATGGAAATATTATATTCATTTATCAATGGATTGAAGTTGACCAATGAACTATTTTTCTCATTGTATAGATACATTGAATCAACGTATTCATTTTTGGGTAGAACTTCGAATGTATAGGATACATGAAACCATGTATTAATTTCATTTATAATCCACGTCCCACGTGATATTGGTTCTGGTATTCTATATTGTTCACCGCCGGATATGATATGAATAGTATCACCATTCGGTGTATTAATGGCATAATTATTTGATTCTGTAGCATCGGATGCATCGATAATAAGAGGTATATTTTCTCTCACTTTAAAATTATCTTTATCTTCTGTATCGTCTTCTATGTATGTTGTACCTAAAAACCCGGTATGTATATTTATTTTTTTAAAGGATGTCAATTCTAATAATCTTCTTCTTTTAATAAAGCCTCTGGAAAAGATTCTGTGTGCCCTTGCTTTCTTTTTTTCTTTTAAATAATTTTTATAACCCTTTTTGGAGCATTTATTGTCGTAAATATAATTTATTTGTGGTATAGTAGTGGATTGAGTTCCATATAAAATAATTTCCTGATTCATAGAATATACGATGAGGTCTGTCTGTATATTTTTTGGAAAAATATATGAATAATGTGAAAACTCTTCGGTGGTTACATGTGTACATTCGTCCGTTACACCTTCACAAGAAGCTGGATAACCAAAATTAGTTATACTATCATGTGTTGTTTTTAATATAATATTATATCCCTTTGGTATTAACCAATGTATTAATGTTTGTTGGTTTTCTGAAAATTTCACATATGGTCCTTTATCTGGTATATGTTGAACCCATTTGTTAATGAGTATTGGTTCATTATCATTGAATTTCTGTATATTGAATGAATAATGATTATAAGATTCAGACGATGTAAATAATAAACCAAACGCCAATAAAAAAATATATTTTAAATTCATATATTTAGGTAATTAAGTTACTTATATACTAGTATCTTTCACGTTTTTATACATTTTGATGGCTATAGATAACATGGTTTTGAATACGTAGAGGTTTTTGTATTCTAATAAGTGCACATGTGTATCAATTTCTTCTATATTTTTTATAAATGAATCCCATGTATCCAACCATTCTGTAATTTTAATATTTATAGATACGGGAGTTATTTTATCGTTTTCGAGTAATTTGTCCTGTATATCTAAAAAATCTTCTGCGTACATGCATTCTGTATAATAATATATTATTCCACCTAATAGTTTGATAACAATTGGCATACCTGATTTTACACGTTCAATTGCCGGGTCAAATTGTGTATACATACCATTGATTATATTAAATTCTTTTATAATTTGTACAACTTTTTGCTCCATATTAAATGTATCATCAATAATAAGCAAATGATTATCTATTTTTATATCGTCGGTTGACCAAAAAATACCCATGTTTTTATAAGTATTTAGGAAGATTAAATATGAATAAATATTGATGTATTATTCTATTATAATTTTATCATGTGCCGTTTTATTTATTATAGGTGTTATATGGGTAAAAATATATTTTCCTAGAATACCATCTATGGATTATGTTGTTAAGAAAAATAAAAAAGATTTCTTTATCAATTTATTAGGTATGTGGCTTTTTTTAATTACCACAGGGTTTTTAGAAAGAAAACTGGTAAACAATGTATACATTCATCCAATATTCATAGGGTTTATAAGTAAATTTTGTTCACTATGTATATGTCATGGGTTATTAAAGTATAGTATAAACCGTGTATATCACCCCGCGCCTATGATTATGCCATCTATATTGAATGTATTAGCATCAATATCTCAGGAAAATGCACTGGCAACAATTGGATTCCCTGTATTTGCATTGGTGAAATCTTTTAGAATTTTTTTTGTTTCCGTGATGATGTTTTATAATTGGAAGGTAACTCTATTGTCTTTTATTCTTTCGCTTACATGTGGATATTTTTTGTTTACATATGAGTTTAATCGTACTCAGAGTAATTATATTACTTATTATGGTGTGGCATGGATATTGATTTTTATAGTTACTGATTCGCTTACGAGTGTATCACAAGAAAAATTATTTACACAATATAAGTTGCGGCCCATACAAATGATGTATTATATTAACATGTTCATGGTTGTTATATTCATTCCTCATGTTTTATATTACAATTTATGGCATATTGAAAATATTCGTATATATGATTTGGTTAATCTGTTGCTTATTTCGTTATCGACCATATTTGCTCAATTTTTTACCATGCGTATGATTTATCAATTTGGTTCATTAAACTATATAATTTCTTCTACAATACGTACAATATGTTTCATTGTTTTATTTAGGTTAGGAATGCGACATGAAATTGGGATTTATGAAACCATGCAATTGGCAATAATAACAGTATTAATATGCATTTACATGTTTATTAATAAAGATAAATGTATCATTCGAAATTCGCTGACGACGAATCTAAATCCGCTCACCCGATTGCCCATACAGCGTCAGATAGTAATTTCGGCGTTGAGAGTAGAGGAGAAGGATGGATTATTACAGCAGAGAAGCATGAACATATAACTTATTTATTAGAAACACTGAAATCATTGAATATTTCTTCGGATATAACCAAATTATCTAAAAATGTAGTGTATATAGAAAGGAGATACTGTGGTTGTGATGTAAACACGTGTGACAAGTTATTAGAAAGATTAAGAATATTAAATGATATTAATGAATATAAAGGCAATACTAATTATAAACGTAAAAAAGAAGTTGTAAATATTAACGCAATTAAACCAAACTCTCAGGCATTTTTAGACATTGTTAATAACATTAAACGTATGAAACGTTAAAGTGTACTTAAAAATTTCGTGTAATCATTGGAAGTCAATTGCGTGTTACTATGTTCTTTAGCAGCGAACCATGCTTCAATTTTTTGTGCTTTCAAAGAAAGTTCTCGTTTTTCTTTTTGTAATTTCTCGAGTTCATTTATATTATTAACTGCTTTATAATGATTTACCAATTCGTGTATATCATAAGCCGCGTTTGTCGTAATGGACGATTTGTTGTGCTTCATTAGATTTTCAGTGAACTGTGTGTCAATTTTTAATTTGTTTAGTTCATAACTAGAAAGATGTATGGTGTTGGATGACTCTTCATCGTCTGTACTTCCAAACCCACCAGTCCGTTGTTTAACTACATTGTCATTGACATTTGATTTGTATTCGTTCACAATGAGTTGAGCAATTCTATCGCCCGGTTTGTAATGAAATGGGTCTGTACCATTGTTTATTAACTGAACCTTTATTTCGCGCATAAAATCAGAATCTATGATACCGTTAAATGCCGTAACACAATGTTTAAATGCCAAAGAAGACCGAGATTCAATGCGTCCGTAGAAACGTTTTGGCATGATAATACATATTCCAGTGTCCACTACGTAAGTGTTTTTCCCACTAGCTGGTACACAGCCACCATTCAATGCATATATGTCATATCCAGCAGAGCCGGTAGTTTGACGAACTGGTAAGGTTGCTTTTGAGGTGGTTTTTACAAAATAAAAAGAACTCATTGTTAATTATATATAAATAATAATTATTATATAAAATATGTTTTACTTAATCCGAGTCTGAATCAACAAACCCTTGAAATTCATTAATACGATTTCGCAGGTCCGCATCGTCATTCAAATTTTCTAAACCTAACATCCACGTGTTACTATAATATGAATTTATCATTAATACCCATTGTATTAGGTCTTTCCATCTAAACAATACGGTAAAAGACCGAATACCTTCATGCATTAACCATTTTAAAGCTTCACGCTTTGTCGGTAGTTCGGTATAATCATTTACGTAACGTTCGTCTATCATCTGTTCAACCTCGCTGAAATATACGTATTTCCTGCTTTTATCTAGAAAGATAAAATAATCGGAATCGGCATGTAATTCTTTTCGATGCGGTTCGCGCGTGATTTGATTTATTATATCTATCATTATCCTAGATATAAATTCAATGTATGAATCATATTTATTATGTATATTCATTACCTCTCGTTGTTCTTGTGGTATTTTATTCATATAAACTTCAACATTCCTTGTTATATGAATATCATTACAGATGGACTCATACCAGTTATAATTTTGTTGTTCTACGTTATTCATGGGTATTTTAGCTGCTTTATTAATGGCTTCAAATATATTTCTAGCTTGATTATCTGTTAACGATTGATAATTTGTTTTCATCTCGTTTAGGGTTACAATTTTTCTATTATTGCGAAAAGAGAAATCTAAAATTTTAGCAGCTATATTGAGATAGGTTATAAGAGATGTCCACCATGGCCATATAGAATATTCATCTTCTTCGTTAAAAATAATTTCCTGTAACCCCGGATGTTTTTTCATTAAATTTAACACCACTGCCTGTGTTTTTTTTATATCAAATGTTATTTTTTTAATGATATCATAATGAAAAGGTAATGTATGACGAATTTCACCTTCCCGACCATTAGCAAAATTTTTAATATATTTTTTAATTTTGGTTTTTACTATTTGTTTGTTCCATAGATTTGTATTTCTTACCCATTCAGGTGGTTCATTATCTAATAATATATTTAACACATTGTTTAATTCATCTAAAGTCTGTGAAGTTATATTATTTCTTAAAATACTACTAAAAACGTCTTCCATATTATAATAAAATATATATAGTTAATATGTTAAAAAATTAGTTCTTCTTCTGTAAAATTTAAATTCTTTTTACGATCTCTCATATTATATTCATGTCGTTGTTCCATAAAATTATTATTATCTACTTCTTCCGTTTCTTCTTCTGCTTCATCATCCTCTTTTTCTGATGTTTTTTTATTTTTTTTACCGTCATAATAATATATTTCCCAAATAGAACCACAGAAACTCAATGAAAAACATCCACATATTTTATTTTGTTTATTCTTACCGAAGAAACAACTACCCGGGTAAAGACCCACACATATTAAAATCATTATGACACCAACTGTAATTAATATCACGTTTAAAGGACATTCAAAACCCTCACAACTATTAGCAGACAATAAAATATTCATTTACCAGATAACTTATTCCTCTTATAGTGCATTTGATTGTTACATTTATTAAGTATTTATTTGTTCGATGCTTATATTAAATGTGCCGGGGTTTAGGTTTTCACAAAGATATAAAAATATTACACATAGTTATAGAAATTATATCGTGGTTATTATTGTTATCTAGTATAGTATCATGGTATTTAAAAGAAGGTGTAGCGTGGATTATTTCATTGATAGTTTTTTTCATTTGTATAAGTATAATCAATTCAAATCAATACCCTCCTTTTAATTATAGTGATAGAAAATCAGTGCCATGTACAAATGGTAACAGAGGCTATGAGATTGCATTGTATTTAAAATTTATATCATTGGGATTTGCTTTAGCCGGACTGTCCATATTTTTATTTTATTGGGACAAATGGCAGGCGTTGGTTCATAATATTTTATCGAGAGATTCCACCGTACATGTCAATACCACACAGGATTTAAATTGTAGTGCATGTCTACCTTTTATTTGGTATTGGATATTTTTTCTAATTGCGTCTATCGTATTCATTGTAAAAGGGTTCGTGTTATTTACTGTTTTGATGCAATGTGGAGCTATTTCATGGGCTGGTGGTGACAAAGAGAAAAACAAAATTAAATTATTTCGAGAAGTAGTCCATGATATATTATTAGGTGGCATTTGGTTAGATTTAGCATTGCGTTTTGAAGATTTGGTAAATGATAGCGATGATAAAGCATGGCGAGGATTATTCAGTTCGATGATATGTATTCACTTAATTTATATTTTATCAAAAGTATGGGATGAACCAAAATATAGAATTAACCTGAAAGACAATGGTATGCGGTGTTGGTATTGGAAGACCATACCATTATGGTTTGCTATATTTAAATTAACATTGTATGCTACACTGTATACTGCTTTAATTTATAGGATACATGATAATGTAATGATAATAGAAATGGGTATAAATCTCGAATTTCTTATATTATCCACTGTATCTATTGTTTTGTTAATTGGGGTAAGAATATTTGAATCGAGTATTTTTTACGAAAACATTACAGCGAATAGTTATAGAGTTAAAAATAGTGAGATTGAGATTGACCATTTATCTTCTTCGGGTGGACGTCTTAAATTTTAGGCAGTATATATAGGACTAATTATAGTGTATATACGATATGTCAAAGTTAAGAGTATTCGGTAATCAAGAGACAGAAACTAATAAAATAGCACAAGTTGCTTCTACAAGTGGCGCGTTTCCACAACAACACCATGTTTTGATTGAAGCTGTACCGGTTCCAGTTGGAACAAATGAGTACGACCCTGAAAAAGTAAGAGCACAAGGTTTGGCATTGCAAAATTTTAGAAATGTCGCAAAAGATATTTTTGAACCAAATGAATGTAGATGTGTATCTAATGCGGGACAACGTTTGTATCAAACACAAGAAACATATGGTACCAGTATGTCAATTGAACAAATGATTGAAACTATGGGTAATTATGATTTGACGATGCGCGTAAATTTTAGAAGGCCCGGTGTACATTCAGCTACAACGTGTATGGAGCTATCGGCACCTCTTTTGGCAAGACTATTGGAAGAATCAGAGGATGCAAAAAGTCAAAAAACATTAGAATTACGTGTAAAAGCAGAAGCATCAGTATCTGTACCTAGACACGGGTCGATGTATATTACAGTGTGTAAAAATGGTGAAGTCCACACATTATCGCATGTTGATTACAAAATCATGGCATCATACGATTCAATGTATCATTCTAATTAAATATAAATTTTATGTATTTATTTCTT
>MDTB01215061.1_pt1 | contig 20197 bp, 13 predicted proteins | sample 811161 | NCBI WGS metagenome assembly MDTB01 (sample SAMN05326650, study PRJNA326480) | marine metagenome | isolation source: seawater | place: Mediterranean Sea | collected 2009 | reverse complement strand
CCATCTGTATTGGTCGTTGTAAATAAAATATCACTCGTGGATTCTCCAACACACAATACCTGACTAGCTACAGATTCAACTTGTGCACCAGGATTTACCGTAATGGTAAAGACCTCAGAATTACCAGTGTTACTAATTCCACCATTATCATAAGTTGGAGTAACCTCTATGGTAGCGACCACTTGACTTGTATTATCATTTGTTACAGTAAACAATGGAATATCACCAATACCATTGGCAGCTAAACCAATTGCTGTATTGTCATTCGTCCATTCATAAGTAGTTGTACCTCCCGTGTTTAAAGTAGAGAAATTAATATCTTCAACCTCTTCCCCTACACATATAATAATATTTTGAATTGATTCAACTTGAGGCACAGGATTAACTGTAATAGTAAAGGTCTCAGTTGAGCCTACATTACTATTGTTTTCGTTAGTAAAGGTTGGTGTAACAGTAACTGTCGTAACAATGGGACTTGTCCCCGTATTGGTTGCAGTAAATTCAATATTACCGGAACCCGAGCCTTCCATACCCGTAGAGATATCTGTACTGGTCCACACATAAGTGGTTTCTCCCCCCGAATTTGAACTTGTAAAAGGAATTTGAACTAAATCCCCATCGTTATAAACGAGATCATCAATTTCATTAACCTGTGCGTCAGGATTAACTGTAATAGTGAAACTAATAGAATCACCAGAACAAGTGATACCATTTTCTTCATAAATTGGTATAACTTCAATTGTAGCAGTATTCGGAGAATCTCCATTGTTAACGGCAGTAAACTCAGGTATAATTTCATTCCCGCTGTCAATTAGGCCTATACTAGTATTATCATTGGTCCATTGATAGGTGGTTGTTCCTCCAGAATTTGTAGTAGTAAATTCAACTGCTCCAACTAATGTGCCATTTGACACAACAATATCAATAACATTATTAACTTGAGCTGTAGGATTTACGGTTATACTAAAATCAATAGAATTACCTTGATTTGAACTGTCACCGTTTGTAAAAGTTGGGGTTACAGTTATATTCGCAACAATAGACTCCTCTGAATTATTTGTTACAAGAAAATCCAAATTTCCTGAACCTTCTTCAGCCAGACCAATTTCAGAATTATTATTACTCCATGTGTAAGTCATCGTACCGCCTGTAATGTTAGTGGTAAATTCTATTAAAAGATTTTCATCATTACAAACTACCTGATCCTCAACAGGATTTACTTGAGCTAATGGGTTTACCGTTACAACGTAATCTGTTGGTAGTCCCTCACAATCAAATCCAACATCTCCTGTCGCAATTGCGGTATATGTTATTATTTGCGGTTCTGTTGTAGTATTAAATAATGTTTCAGTAGGAATTGAATCTGCACCTGATGTTGTTGTCAAACCTGTAACACCATCCTCTGCTACTGCAGTCCAGGCAAACGTAACTCCATCGGTTGAACTTGATAAAGTAACTGGAACAGTTGTATCTCCACTAGTGATGAACTGATTATCCTCAGAAAAATCCACTTGAGGAGAAGGATTAACAGTTATTTCAAAAGTCTCTGATTCACCTTCACAACTTACATCATTATATATGTATATAGATGTCACAGTTATGTTTGCCGTAATTGGGGCTGTAGTAGAGTTTGTAGTAGTAAAACTTGGGATATTTCCAACTCCCGATGCAGCTAAACCAATATCGGTATTATCATTGGTCCATGTGTAGGAAATTTCACCTACATCACTAGGTGATTCCGATATTTCAATGATATAAAGTCTTTCAACTCCACCTGACTCGCCAACATTATCATTCCACGTACTATTTGGAGGATAAATTTCTCCGTGATTTTCAACTGGAATATTAGGATTATCTAAATTACTAGGTTCTAAATTAGACCAGTTTTCATAACTTATATTTTCTCCTGTAACCCATTCCCATGCACCTGCTGGTTCGGAGTAATCAGGGGAAGCTAAATTTTGAATAAGACCTATCCAAACTGCCTGATCTGGATTTTGTAGCGTAATATTTAAAGAATTTGCAATAAAATTATTTTCTTCTAAAGAAGTTATCGTAGCTAAATGACCGCCTTGGTTCTCACTAATTTCATTTGCGTCTACCCAAAATTCGGTTTGATTCGAAACATGATAATTACTACCATTGAACTCCCCTAAGTATGTAAACCCTGAAATATTTTGAGGGTCAATTGTTGTAGAAAAATTAATAGATAAAGTATTATCACCATTACACAAAACTTGATCAGGAATTGCGTCAACACCAACAGTTGGGTTTACAGTTATTACAACATTGAAAGTATCACCATCACAACCATTGAAATTTGGAGTAACACTGTAAGTTAATGTAGCAGGATAATCACTTGAATTTGTCAAATTCTGACTAATTGATGATTGTGCAGATGCAGAAGCCCCCCCTGCCACAATTCCCGATGGATTGCTTAATGGAGCTGGCCAACTATATGTTGTCCCAATTGGGACTATTTCATTTGGAAAATCATCCTCTGGTTGAATAGTAAATGTTTCACCATCGCAAATCGTTTCATCTTTATCGGCAATAACAGGAATAGGCTGAACAGTTAAAGTATATTCAAAAGGTATACCAGCGCATCCATTAGCAATCGGGGTTATTGTATAAACCAAATCATGATTTAAATTGGTTGAATTTGTAATTGTTTGAGATGGAATAAATGCAGTTGTACCACTTTCATCATATCCGGTTAAGTTATCGTTTTCAGTAGCTACCCATGAATAAGTTGTTCCATCAACATCAGAAGTAAAATCAAACTGAGTTGATGCATCCAAAGAACATACTTCTTGAGAGGTAATAGTATTTGTAATTGTTGGCTCTTGACTCAATGTTATTACAATAGTGTCAGATGCCGGTGTGTCACAATTTGATCCAACTGTTATTGTAACATTGTAGGTTCCGAAGGAATTTAACTGAATTGTAGGAAATTCATCAGCACTACTTGTATCATTTACAAAAGCATAATCATCACTATCTATATCCGATCCATTAACAGTCCAAGTATAATCGGATGGAGCAGAAAAATCTTCAGAGTAAGTGGGTGTTAACTGATCAGAAAAATCAATTAGCAAAGAAGATGTTGAGCAAAATGTAATTGAATCTAACTCAATATCAACATTTGGATTAGCTAAAACATTAAATGTTTCACTATGCACATCTGTACCACACTCTGTTGTAACCGATAGACTTAAGGTATAACTACCCCCCTCAGTAAATGAAATAATTGGGTTTTGACTTTGAAGTGTTGTTGGGTTATCTTCAGAATCATTTAATAAAACATAACCAGAATCTGGCGAAACACTCCAAAGATAAGTTGGAGTCTCATTCAAAAGTTCAATATCACATGTTACTGGAATAATATTTGACTCCCCTAGCAGGTTTATAATATCATTTTCACATACATCTCCTACAGGACTAAAATTTGCTTCAGGAATGTCTTCAATATTTATTGTACCCGTGTATTGAGATTCCGCTAAACAAGCAGCAGGGTTTACCGATATTAATTTAATTTCCCAGCAACCAATCTCATCAACATCTTCTGCGGGAATTATTAAGTTTTCACCTGAAACCCATGAATCACTTAATAATGAAACGGGTAAAAAATCTGAAAAACTAGGTTTTTTAACTTGCCAGCTATAGTTAACATCACCTGCACACTCACCTGCAGATGTGGGATAGGATCCCTCAATAGTTGTATTATTTACCAGTATGTCTTCATTAATACACTGCTCAATTGCTAGGTCAAACTGTGATTGAGGAGCCTCTGCAGTTGCAATATCTTTAGAAGCACCCAATCCATTCTGACTATAATTTTCACATTGAGCATTTATCCCTTTATTAAATAATTTAAAGGAAACCAAAAAACTTGTACTTCCATCTTCAGAGCATGATGCTTCTTCAAAAATATGTGTGATGGGATTTATTGGCTCGCTATATAATTCTAGTAATTGGGCTTGTGTGAGAATTAAATCCTCTGAACCATCGCCGAAGCTAATAATATAATAAGATCCCATTGAATTACTCCCAATACCCAAGTCTCCAACATCAATATTGAATGTTACTTCTGCACCAACACAAACTGTTTCAGAGGATGCATTTCCAAAAATAGTTGCACTAGTGTGAAAGATAAATGCTGAACTGAAAAAAGTTGAATTACCCTCAGGGGTAGTTTCATGTACCTCTATATTATAAGTTCCAACTGAAAGGTTTTCGGGAATTTGATAAACAGTTCCAGAAATAGGGTTTAAAGTAACTGAACTACCATCAGAAATATCAATTATATTGACTTCTATTGAGCTTTGGTCACTAGTCGGAGTGACTGTAAAAAACTTATTACTACTTGGCATATCCCCAGAAAGAGAGTTATAATTTTGATTAAATGATCCAAAGAAAGGGTTAATCACATTAACATTATCATTCAAGCATTGAGTATAACTCGAATTTGATTCGATATTTGATGAAAGTGAGGGTGTGGAATTAATCACTGAATTGTTCACGGTAAAAAATTCTGTTTCTTGAACTAGATCAGGTTGTGTAGATCTAATTCTTAATTTATACTCACCTGGAACTAAACCATCAGGAAGAACTCCATTAATCAATGAGGTATAGAAATCATCTGCAGTATTTAATATGGTTAGATTTTGAAAATCTCCGCCAGGGCCGGAAAGCTCTAAAATAAAACTATTGTTAAGATTATAGTCTAAATCAGAAATATTTACAAAATCAAAAACTCCAGAAGGATTAAAATGAACAGATACAGAGGAGCCTGAAGCATATGAAACACTAGAGTTAAAATAAATTAATTGTATTTCTGCATCAGATTCTTGGGAGAATAGATTTAGATTGAAAAATAAAAAAATAAATAATATAAAGTTCCTCACAATTCTTTATTTATTATGCTTCAATTTAACAATATCTGCCTAACTATTTCAGCCAATTGCATGAAATTGTTCAATTATATAAAAAAAGCCATCGATTGGATGACTTTTTAGTTAGTAGCGGGGGCCGGACTCGAACCAGCGACCTTCGGGTTATGAGCCCGACGAGCTACCTACTGCTCTACCCCGCGATATGGTTTGCAAATATACAAGGGATTTTGATATTTGCAAGTAATTGCATTTAATAAGTCAAAATGTATTTTTCAAAAATATATGCAGATCAATTACCAACTCCACATATCATGTTCAAAGTTTCTAATTTTCTCTTTAATTCTTTCTGACTCGAGAAGTCTCTGAAATGCATTATCAGTGATATAATCTCCGATTTCTCTGTCCTCATACATGTTCTCTTCCAAATAAATCATCGTATGAAACCTTCTAGCATTTATCAATTCGTCAAAAGATTTTCTAACAACACTATTTCTATCACTAAATACATAAGAATCCTTGAGAACATTTCTAGCATCAGGATAATAAATCCAAAACATATCCACAGGCTCAGACCTATCTTCTGGGCTAGCACCAGAATCATCTTTTTTATTCGAAACTTGTCTTGCTACGGGTGCAATGGCTAGTGGTCTGTACTTTAATTCAGCTATTCTTTTATCAAAGTACCATATTCCTTTAATTTTGTAATGATCAATCATATCATATGTAAAATCATATGTAGTTACATACTTCTCACCAAAAGTACCTTGAAGCCAATCCATTAATACCTCATCTCTTGTATTCTCAAATTTCTTAATTTCATCTTTTTTAGAGTCATCAAATTCTGCCTCATATTCCAAAACCCCCAAATATTCATCCAAATCTGGTATTGAATCATACTCAGGTGCAATCGGAACTTCATTTGTTCTTAATACTACATTTCTTCCACCAGCAATATCAATGTAATCTCTTCCCTTGAAATTAATCTCACGATAACTTAATCCTTGAAATTTTGTTTCATTATTTATAAAATCCTCATAGGAAATTTTATTATTAAACTTTCCATCATCATATATAAGGGAAATTTTTCCTTCTTTCATTCCTTTTAATAAGTAATGAATAAGTGGTCTTCTTTCTTTACCTACTACCGATGTATCAATAGGATATAAGTAGGGAAAATTTACTCTTTGATCTAAATCAATAACCTCCCATATAACTTTTGAGAACATTATATCTCTCTCATCTACATAGCCATATTCTAGTTTCTGATCTTCATCTTGTCTAATCTGCATGTCATCCCTTACACCAATATCAGCAGGATCCTTAGCATTAAGAATATTAACCTGAGAAAATGTTTCAAAACAAATTGAAACAGTTAAAAGAAAAAGTATTAAATATTTATTTCTCATGAATTTCACTTGATTAGATTATGGTAAATGATGCTGGAAGAGCATTGTTTACCTCAGTTGAGGACCCTAATGCTCTCGTTCTTATTTCAGAAACACGAACTAGAGAGTTTCTTCTAGCTCTATCAATAGCTCTTTTAGCAGGCCCTGAAAGTTCACTGCCCTCACACAAATAAGAACCTTCACCTTCAATTGTTATTTTAAACCCTTGAACCCTTAGTGGCAAATCAAAATCAAAATCTTGACCGAATGTTGCAGTAATGGTTGAAGTTTTTAATTCGGATTTTGTAACAGTTTCTGGATTTCTTTTGTCCAAGCTACCAAATGGTGTTGGTAATGGTTTAATTCTAAAAGGAACTTTAGATACAACTCTATCTCCAGATGGTAATTCTCCAGTAACAACGATATCAACCCTTGTCTTACCCCTTAATTCCTTTGGAAGTTGGGTTAAATCTAATTCATAATCAGAAGGACCATTTAAAGTCTTTTTTCTACCCTTTTCGGTAACTGTTTTTCCCTTTTTTAAACCAGGAGTTTTTGCAGAAACCTTATTAGCTGCAATACCAGCAAAGGATATTGTAAAAGGGTTAGAAACTCCTCTATATACAACATTCATCTTATCAGCAGAAATTGTTGCATTATTAGGTTTTGGAACAACAGCATATTTACTATTAACTGGTATGGTTATCAACTCACCTTCTTCCATAAATTGAAATTCTCCCTCGATCTCCCTTTCTCCAATTCTTCCAGCAGGAAACTTTACTAATGTTTGTCCCTCTTGCATAGACTCTTCTCCTAATTCAACACCGTTAATAATTACTTTATCCGCTTTAAGCGTCTTGTCGTTCTTACCAAGAATAATTCTACCAGTAAAATTTTCTCCAGCAAAAAAAGCATTTTTGTCTGGAATTACAATTGCATCAAAATTGGTAAGTGAAGCTTCAATTTTAAGTTTACCCTCAAGCATAGTAGATAATAACTGGGCTTCAATATTTTTAATAGAGGACTGAAGTAAGGTCATTTTGGTAATTGAAGCAATCAAAGGAAATCCTTTAAAATGATAATCTAAATATTCTAAAGCCTTACCCTGTACAGGTTGCACTTTTTTTGTGGAAAATTTAGATGCAACCTCTTCTCCTATAGAAGCAAGTTTTGGATCATTACTAGCAATTCTTGAGAATTCATTTCTGTAGGAATTCATTTCATTCAAAAATCTTTGGCCTTCTTCTTTTAATGCAGCACCATCAAAAAATAATTGATCAAAATAGACTGTTTTATCTAATTTTTCATAAGCTGTTCTTTTGATATTTGATTTTTCAGCATCAGCATATGCACCTTCTTTCAATGATTCTAAGTAATTGTAGAACTTTCCTGAAATCTCACGAATTGAGTCAGCTTTCAATTTCAAGTCAAGGTATTTTGCTGCTTGCTCTTCAGCTTTTTCCTCAAGACCTTGCATAAACTGATCATTTCTTTCTTGTAACTCTAAATTAGTCTCAGACAATTCTTCAGTCATACTTCCAAAAGCTGTTAAAACCTCTTTGGACATATTTAGTGCTAACATGGCAATAAATATGAGGTACATCATATTTATCATTTTTTGCCTTGGACTTTCTTTACTTCCAGCCATTTGTGTAAGTTTTAATTAATATTATTTATTTTTTTGTCATTGCACTTAAAACTCCGCCATATACAGAATTCAAGGATTCAAGATTACTTGATAATGCTGCCATTTGTTTGGTTAACTCATTAGCATTATTAGCAAAATCTTTATTAATTTTTACCATACTTTGAGCGCTTTCAGCACCTGTTTTAGCAGAAACTTCAAAGTCTTTAATGCTCTTAGATAGACTAGAAATAAGATCCTTATCTAACTTAGCTTCTTGAAGCATGTTATCAAGTTTTTTAGAGAGCAATCCACCAGGCGATTTAGCTGCTCCACCTCCAAGTTCAGGATATACTTTCTCCCATTGATATTCCTTGTCTTCTTTTGCCATATCAGGATCAACTGCTGAATATGCAAAAATCAATGCCTCAACAACAAGACCAATTGTTAACATGGTATTGGCAGCAGATGGCCAAAAGTCAGGGCTAAAGTGTGTTATTTTCATAAGGGCTCCAATAATAACAATTGCAGCTCCGAATCCATAAATTGCGTTACTTACTTTTTTACTTAGTTTAAACATAATATTTGTATTTAGTGTTTATTTATTTTTAGTTAATTGAACTTTGTCTGTTATTTTGCCTTCTTACAGAGGTGTTAGTCATTGCATTAGCGCTGTAATCTGTCCCAAGATAATCATTTACAGTTCTGAATCCTATATAACTTCTCGCCTGATCAGCATATTCATAATCTCTGGAACTAACCTGCAAATAATACTTTACGTCTTTCCAAGACCCACCTCTTACAATTTTTTTCTTGTTAGTTTTTTTATTTACATTCGGATTCATTGTTATCGAGAAATCATATGCCTCAGGTTCATATGATGAGTCTACCCACTCTGACACATTTCCTGCCATGTTGAAAAGGTTGTATCCATTTGGATCATATGCATTGGCTTCAACAGTGTATAATGCCTGATCAACGGCATAATCTCCACGCATTGGCTTAAAATTTGCCATAAAACAACCTCTATCATTTTTTGTGTAAGGACCTCCCCAAGGGTACATTGCTCCTTGGAGGCCACCCCTAGCAGCGTATTCCCATTCAGCTTCTGTTGGAAGACGGAATTTGGGTACTAAGCTTTTATTTTTTTTAGTTTTTTGATATGCGTTTTTAGTAATAGTTCTCCATTCACAAAAAGCTTGAGCCTGATGCCAAGTAACTCCAACTACAGGGTATTCACTATATGCATCATGCCAAAAATAATCATTGTGCATTGGCTCATTGTAAGAATATTTAAAATCCCTTATCCATACTGTAGTATCAGGGTAAATTGGAACAGGCACTTCGTTAATAAAATTACTTCTCTTGAGATCAGGAAATTCATTCTGCATAAATTTATCAGTAATCTCAATTTGATCTTCAATATCGAAGGTCCCCTCTTTGTACAAAATAAACTTTGGAAAGCTTCCTGAAGCAGTAACTTCTTCATATCCTTCAGCTAATAAGGCACTAATAAGGTCTCTTTTTCTTTCATCCATTTTTCTGAGATATCCATCCTCTCCAGATAAATTGTTGAATTTATGTCTGTAAATGAATTTTTCAACATCCCAAGTTCTAATATCGTTAAAAACTTCTGATTCGTTGAGAAAAAAATCTTCAACAATTTCTAAATAATCCAAATCGGGATAATCATCTCTTTCTAAAATTATATCAGTATCCCAATTTAGCTGACGATTTGCATAATATTCATCATCACTTGTAGAAATATCATTTTCAAGCTTCCATTTATCGTAAACAGACAATTCAGAGGTGTCCTGATCTATGAAAGCGTATTCTCTGATTCCATCAGTATTTTCAGAAGCAGGGTCATCAGAGTTTAAAACTTCCTCAGCCCTGATAGCTAATGATGTCCTTAAAACAGAATCTCTTACCCAATTCACAAATTGTCGGTACTCCGAATTTGTAATTTCGGTTTCATCCATATAAAACGATTTAACAGTTACAGTTTTAGTTGGGGCATCTTCAACTGACGCTAAGTCTTCATCAGATTTCCCCATGATAAAAGACCCACCAGGTATTAAAACCATGCCAAATGGCTTTTCAGGATAGAACTTATTTCCTTTAACTCCAACAAGTTCCCCTTTGGACTTGTTAAGATTACTATTAGAGCCGCAACTCATAATAATTATTAAAACTGTTATGAAAATACAATTTTTCTTCATTTTACTTTTTTTTAAAAAAAGAGGCGTAAACTTACCCATATAAATTTAAATAACCAAAAAACTTTCTTTATCAAATTGATAAAAAAAATTAATTATAGTATATTTTTCTTCAAAGCTTTAAACCATCTTTCAGGGATATTTCCTGATTGGGCTTGTTCAAAATCTTCAAAGGTACAAGGTAATAACGTGTTTTCATCGATATTATTATTTTCTGTTTCACTTGGTATTTTTATCCACCATCTTGATGAAATTTTATTTTTTATGAAAATAAGTTCATATTCATCAATTGAAACAGAAAATTTTTCAAAGTCTTCTAAATTAGTGAAATCACTATCGTTTATTCTACAGTTAACTCCCTCTATAAAATACCATATAATTTGAGCAATTAAATTTTCTGTTAATTCATCTTCATTTGAAGACTTATATTCATAAATTCCAAATGAGGAAACTTTATTGCTGATCCCTGCATATCTGCTTAAACTACAGATTTCTTTTCCGTCAAATCCGTTAGGTGAGAATTTTTGCCTCGAGCTTAATTCTGATGCCTTAATAGATTTCATATCAATGGAAACAATATGTGCATCCCTTAAAACTGGTTCAGCTAAACCTATTTTTTGACACACATCACCAAGACGGTACATTTCAAAATATAAATTTTGCATCAAATCAATTTCCTCTTGTGAATTATGGTATGTCTGAAAACCAAGGTTTGAGTAATTAAATAAATTATGAGGTTCATCTAAAATAATTTTACCTAAATAACTCATATTGTTTATGTTTTTGGATGAATCTCCTAAATCAAAATTTGAGTCAATATTTACAATATTCACTGTTTTTTTTAAATCATCGTATGCTCGATAATTAGCGTAAACTAAATCTTGACTGCCTCCAACTATAATTGGAATGATGCTCTTTTCGTATAAAATATTCAATAAAGAAATTAGTCTTGAGTAGGTTTGTGCGACATCTTGGCCAAGAATCAGATCACCCAAATCTGAAATTATAGTCGACCAATTACCAGGGTAAAGTGCATACAATGATTGTCTGATTTCATTTAAATTTTGTTCATCACCGACATAATTAAAGGAGTTTCGATATTCGTTTACACCAATAACTGCTATATCTACATTGTCAAGATCAGGCATACCTTTTTCTGAAGTGTGAATTTTGATTTTATTACCTAATATTTGAGAGGGAACAAGGTTATTGTGTAATAAAATTTGTTCATCTACGGGACTTAAAAGATTATCAAATGGAGATGTTAAGAAATCTGCAGCCATTGTTATGTTTTTTTATTAGCACTAGCCGAATAAATATTTTTTGCTTGATCAATATCTATATTTTGTACATCTAAGTTTTTATCAAGTAGAATTCTTTTTTTTCCTTTAACAAGATAAAATTTACCCCACCTTCCCTTTTCAATGCTAATCTTTTCATCTACCCAATTATGAATAATCTTTTCTCTTTCCTTTGTTTTTTTGTTTTCTATCAACTCCTCAATTTCATTTGTTGTTAAATTTTCCCAGTCATAGTTCTTAGAAACATTAATAAAAATATTATTCCACTTAATGTAAGGACCAAATCTTCCCTTTCCTTTTTGAACATCAAAACCTTCATAAATGTGTATTGGCCTATCTGCCTCAAGCTTTTCAATGACCAACGAGATTGCCTTTTCAATATTAATTTCATTTGGGGAGATGCCCGCAGGTATGGAAATAAATTTGTTTGCAAATTTTAAGTATGGACCATACCTGCCATTGTTAGCAATAATTTTTTCACCATTAAAATCACCAACTTCTCTAGGAAGATTAAATAGGGATAAAGCCTGTTCAAGAGTTACTGACTCAATTTGAAATTCTGAACTTAATGATGCAAATCTTGGCTTTTCATCATCATCAATGGTTCCAATTTGCAGCATCGGACCAAATTTACCCAATCTTACACTGACCTCCTTCTTGCTTTCGGGATGTTCACCCAAAATTCTTTTGCCACTTTCCCTTGAAGCATTTTTTTGAACATTTTCAACAACAGGATGAAAATTTCCGTAAAAACTTTTCATCATAGATGTCCAATCTTTTTTTCCTTCTGCAATGCTATCAAAATCCTCTTCAACACGAGCAGTAAAATTATAATCCATTATGTCTTCAAAATGATTAATCAAAAAGTCTGTTACAATCATCCCGATGTCAGTAGGGACAAGTTTACCTTTATCGGAACCATATTTTTCAATCACTTTATTTTTTTCAACTTTCCCATCGATTAAAATAATTTGAGTAATATCTCTTGACTTCGCATCATTTGTGCCTTTTTCAATGTAACCACGATTCTGAATAGTTGAAATTGTAGGCGCATATGTTGAAGGTCTACCTATACCTAATTCTTCTAATCTTTTTACAAGCGATGCTTCAGAAAATCTGTATGGTGGTTTAGAAAATCTTTGAGTAGCTATCATTCTAACTAACCCAATTTTATCATTAACATCCAAATTTGGTAAAATTCCTTTGCCTTCAACTTCATCATTTTCTTTTGAAACTGAGTATATTTTCAAAAAACCATCAAATTTAATTACCTCACCAACTCCGATGAATATTTCTTCATTTTTGGAATCAATAATTTTTACATTAGTTTTTTCTATTTCAGCCTCCTTCATTTGTGAAGCAATTGTTCTATTAAGTATTAAGTTATAAAGCCTTTTCTGGTCATAATCAGTGATTGAATCTTGGTTCAAGGAAAAGTCAGTTGGCCTGATAGCTTCATGAGCTTGCTGTACATTTTTTGATTTTTCATTATAATTTTTTGGATTTGAATAAGTATTTCCAAACTTTGAGGTTATAAATTCCTTTGATTTATCAATAGCAATTAAGGACAAATTAACGCTGTCAGTTCTCATGTATGTGATATGTCCTGCTTCATATAGTCTTTGTGCAACACTCATTGTCTTAGAAACAGAAAATGAAAGTTTTCTTGAAGATTCCTGCTGAAGCGTAGAAGTTGTAAAAGGAGCTGCTGGGTACCGCTTGGCTGGTTTTTTGGAAACCTCGGAAACAGTAAAACTGGAAGAGATACATTTATTTAAAAAATCTTGTGCTGAAATTAAATCCCCAAATTCTTTGTCAAGTTTAGCTTTAAACTCTGTTCCATCATCATTTTGAAAAATTGAATCGATTTTAAATGAAGACTTAGGTATGTGACTCCTTATTTCCCTTTCTTTTTCAACAAGGAGCCTTACAGCTACTGATTGAACTCTACCTGCTGATAACCCGCCTTTGACTTTTCTCCATAGAACAGGTGAGAGTTCATATCCAACAATTCTATCTAATACTCTTCTAGCTTGTTGCGCGTCAACAAGATTAATATCAATGGATCTTGGGTTTTTTATTGCATTTGTAATTGCCTTCTTGGTAATTTCATTGAAGACGATCCTTTTTGTTGTACTATCATTTAGTTTGAGGGTTCTAAATAAATGCCAAGCGATTGCCTCTCCTTCTCTATCTTCATCGCTTGCAAGCCATATTGTCTTTGATTTTTTAACTAAATCTAAAAGGGTTTTTACAACGGTTTTTTTATCAGCAGAAACTTCATATTTAGGCTCAAAACTACCTTCAACATCAATTCCTAGATTCTTTGAGGGTAAGTCAGAAATATGTCCAAAACTAGATGCTACTTTATAGCCAGGCCCCAAAAACTTCTCAATTGTTTTAGCTTTAGCGGGGGACTCAACAATCACTAAATTTTCTGCCATATTTTTATTTTTTGGTCTACAAATGTAATTTTTTTTTTTCAAATAGTAAAGTCAAATATCAAGCCATAAAAAAATTCATGACATAAAAATTCATGACAAATTGTCTTATTTTTAATATATTTGCTGACTAGTATTTTTAATTATGTTAGAAAAAAACCCGTATAAATATAATGGTGAATCTTTTGTAATTAAAGAGGATTCTGAAAATACAAAAACTAAAAATGTTTATTTAGAGAGTTATGGGTGCGCCATGAACTTTAGTGATAGTGAAATTGTTATGTCTATACTCTCAGAAATTGGTTATCAATCAACAGGAAATATAAATAATGCTGATTTGATACTTATTAACACATGCTCAATTAGAGAAAAAGCTGAATTAACTGTAAGGAAAAGACTTGAAAAGTTTAACAGAATTAAAAGAAGTAATAGTAATCTTAAAGTTGGTGTTTTGGGTTGTATGGCTGAAAGATTAAAGCATAAATTTTTAGATGAGGAGAAAATTGTTGATATGGTTGTGGGACCAGATGCCTATAAAGATTTACCAAATTTAATTGATGAGATTAATAATGGTAATGATGCTGTAAATGTCATTTTATCAAAAGATGAGACATATGGAGATGTAAATCCCGTAAGGATTAATAGTAATGGTGTTAATGCTTTTGTTTCTATTACAAGAGGTTGTGATAATATGTGTACTTTTTGTGTTGTACCTTTCACTAGAGGAAGGGAAAGAAGTAGAGATCCTCAGTCAATCGTAAATGAACTCAATGAATTAGCTAATAAAGGATATAAAGAAGTTACATTACTAGGTCAAAATGTTGATAGTTATTTGTGGTATGGTGGGGGGTTAAAAAAAGATTTTCAAAAAGCTAGTGAAATTCAAAAAGCTTCGTCTATTAACTTTTCAAAGCTATTAGAAATGTGTGCCTTATCAAATCCCAAAATGAGAATCCGATTTTCAACATCAAATCCTCAAGACATGTCTCTTGAAGTAATTAGAGTAATGTCTAGTTACGAAAATATATGCAACCATATTCATCTGCCAGTACAAAGTGGAAGTAACAACATACTAAAAGCAATGAATAGGCAACATTCAAGAGAAGAATACCTCGATTTAATTGATAAAATTTACAAAATCATTCCTGAATGTAGTATAAGTCACGATATGATCACAGGATTTCCAAATGAAAGCGAAGATGATCATAAGCTTACATTAAGCCTAATGGAAGAAGTTAAATATTCCTTTGGCTACATGTTTAAATATTCTGAAAGACCTGGCACCTTAGCTGCAAAAAAATTAAATGATAATGTGGGTGAAATGATAAAAAGTAGAAGACTCAGTGAAATTGTAGAATTACAACAAAGACATAGTTTGTTAAGAAGTAAAGAAAAAATAAATCAGGTTGTTGAGGTTTTGATCGAAAAAGAATCAAAAAAATCATCAAATCATTGGGCTGGAAGAAATCAACAAAACTCAATGGTTATTATTCCCAAGAAAGAATACAACGTTGGGGATTTTGTAAATGTGAAAATTAATGATTGTACGAGCGCAACGCTAATAGGTGAAGCCTTGGGGTATTCAAAAAATAATTAATATTATGATATCATTACAAGCAATTAAACAAAGGTTTGAAATAATTGGAAATAGTGTTGGATTAGACAGAGCAATAGAAAAAGCAATGCAGGTTTCAGCAACGGACATCTCAGTTTTAGTTACTGGAGAAAGTGGTGTTGGAAAAGAGACAATTCCAAAAATTACACACCAATTATCTCATAGAAAACATTCAAAATTTATAGCTGTAAATTGTGGTGCTATTCCAGATGGCACAATTGACAGTGAGCTTTTTGGACACGAAAAAGGCGCCTTTACAGGAGCTACTAAAACCAGATCTGGATATTTTGAAGTTGCAGATGGTGGAACAATTTTTTTAGATGAGGTAGGAGAACTTCCCCTAAGCACTCAAGTCAGACTTTTGAGAGTGCTTGAAAATGGTGAGTTTATAAAAGTTGGATCTAGCCAAGTTCAGAAGACTAATGTAAGAATTGTTGCTGCCACAAATATTAATATTTCAGAAGCAATTAAAAAAAATAAATTCAGAGAAGATTTATATTATAGATTAAGTACAGTGGAAATAAATATTCCTCCTCTGAGAGAAAGAAAAGAAGATATTCATTTACTTTTTAGAAAGTTTAGTTCAGATTTTGCAATGAAGTATAATATGCCAACAATAAAATTAAGTGACAAAAGCATTCATATTTTAGAAAATTATCATTGGAATGGAAATATCAGACAATTAAAAAATGTTGCTGAACAAATTTCAGTTCTTGAAAAAGAACGTTTAATTTCTAATGAAACACTACTTGGTTATCTTCCAAAAAATGGTCAAAATAACCTACCTGCTTTAATTTCAGAAGATGAGAAATCCTCATTTAATAATGAAAGAGAAATACTATACAAAGTATTGTTTGACATGAAAGCTGATTTGAATGACTTAAAAAAGTTAACATTAGAACTGATGAAAACTAAAAATTTAAGTGACTTCAAAAAGAATAATGAAAAACTTATTCAAAAAGTTTATGATGAAAGCGGTAAGGATATTGAAAAGAAAAATGTAGAAATTTTATCAATTGATCATAAAGAAAAGTATGATTTTATTGAAGAAGTTAAAGAAATCGAATCTTTATCGATTCATGATAAAGAATTAGAACTAATAAAAAAATCTTTGGAAAAGCACAAAGGGAAAAGGAAATTTGCTGCTAAGGAGTTAGGAATCAGCGAAAGGACATTATACAGAAAAATAAAGCAGTTTAATTTATGAAATTACTAAGGATTTCGATCATAATTTTTATAACACTTATGAATATTAGTTGCTCTGTAAAATACAGCTTTACGGGCGCTTCAATTTCAACTGAAACCAAATCATTTCAGGTTAATTATTTTCAAAATAACTCAGCCCTAGTTGAACCTGGTATTGATAGAGATTTTACAAATAAATTAATCGATCTTTTAATAAATCAAACAAGCCTTGAGCTTGTTAAATCAAAGGGTGACATAATTTTTGAAGGTGAAATTGTTGAATACAGAATATCCCCAACTACTGCAACTGCTAACAATACTGCTGCTCAAAACAGACTCACAATTGGAATTAATGTAAGATTTTTTGATAAAAATGATAGCGATTCTGATTTTGAAAAAAGGTTTTCTTTTTATTATGATTTTCCAGGAAATAGTCAGCTAATTGGAACCCAAAAAGAAACCGCTGTAGACGAGATTTTTGAAAGAATAACTCAAGATGTGTTTAACGAAGCTTTAGCAAAATGGTAAAAAAAAGTAAATCAAGTCTGATAAAAATATTAAAAAACCCTCATAAAATTTCTGAAGATGAAGCTATCTTTATTGATGAACTTGTTAGAGAATTTCCCTATTTTCAGGCTGCCAGAGCAATTCAATTAAAAAATCACAAAAACCTTGAAAGCTTCCAATTCGAAAAAATTTTAAATTTAACCACCATACACACTAGTAACAGAGGAATATTATTTGATTTTATTGAACATGATTATTTAGCAGGCGATACAAACACAAAAAAATTAAATACTCAAAAAGTTTCTAAAAAAACCAATAATAAAACATTCGTGAATTGGTTAGAAGACGTAAATTTAATACCAATTGACAGATCTGATGAATCGAGAATAATTGATAAATTTATTTCACAAAAACCTAAGCTAATTATTAAAGATATCGATAAACAAGTGATTCATGACCTTGGAGAAAAACCAAAAATAAATAAAGAAGTTTTAGTGACTGAAACATTAGCAAAATTATATATTGAACAAAAAAACTACGAAAAAGCAATTCAAACATATAAAATTTTAATTTTGAAATTTCCAGAAAAAAACAGTTACTTTGCAAGCGCAATTAAAAAACTCAAGAAACTAAAGTAAATATGGGATCTTATTCATTTTTATTAGCAATTATTGTAATAGTATCTTTTCTGCTTGTTGTTGTAATTATGGTACAAAATCCCAAAGGTGGAGGTCTTGCTTCAACCTTTGGTGGTGGAGGCACTCAGCAACTTGGAGGTGTCAAGCAAACTACTGACTTTTTAGATAAAAGTACATGGACACTTGCTATTATTTTAATCGCTTTAATTATGCTCTCAAATCTAACTTTTGAAAAAGGGGAGAACAATATTGAATCTAAAGCATTAGACTCTAATGAATTAATTGAAGAACCTGTTCCATTAGAAAGTCTGCCTATAGAATTAGAATCCGATTCCCAGTAATTTCTTTGGTGTATGAAATTTTGTCATACTTTTTGCAATGGCATAATTTATGAAGTTTTAAAATAAAAATTAATTATGAAACTTAATATTAAACCATTAGGAGATAGAGTTCTAGTAGAACCTATGGAGGCTGATACAAAAACAGCTTCAGGGATAATTATCCCTGATAATGCAAAAGAAAAACCACAAAAAGCATTAGTTATTGCTGTAGGTAGTGGAACTTCAGATCACAAAATGACTGTAAAAGTCGGAGATACTGTGATGTATGGCAAATATTCTGGAACTGAATTAAAACTTGAAGGTAAAGATTATTTGATAATGTCAGAAAAAGATATTTTAGCAATTGTTTAATTTAAAATTTTAAAAATGGCAAAAGAAATTAAATTTGATATTGAAGCTAGGGATGGATTAAAAAAAGGAGTTGATGCTCTAGCTAACTCGGTAAAAGTAACATTAGGCCCCAAAGGAAGAAATGTAATTTTAAGTAAATCTTTTGGTGGACCTCAGGTAACTAAAGATGGTGTTACTGTAGCAAAAGAAATTGAATTAGAAAACGAACTTGAAAATATGGGTGCTCAAATGGTTAAAGAAGTTGCATCCAAAACAAATGACCTTGCTGGTGATGGTACAACAACCGCAACTGTACTTGCCCAAGCAATTGTTAAAGAAGGTCTTAAAAATGTTGCGTCTGGTGCTAACCCAATGGACTTAAAAAGAGGAATTGACAAAGCGGTTTTGTGTATAACTGATGAGTTAAATAAACAATCTAAACAAGTTGGTAACTCCTCTGAAAAGATTAAACAAGTTGCTAGTATTTCTGCTAACAATGATAATACGGTTGGAAACCTTATTGCTCAAGCTTTTGAAAAAGTTGGAAAAGAAGGTGTAATTACTGTTGAAGAAGCAAAGGGAACCGATACTTATGTTGATGTTGTGGAAGGAATGCAATTTGATCGTGGATATTTATCTCCATATTTTGTTACAAATGCTGATAAAATGATTACAGAACTTGAAAATCCATACATACTCTTATTTGACAAAAAAATATCAAATCTCCAAGAAATATTACCAATTTTAGAACCAGTTTCTCAATCCGGTAGGTCATTATTAATTATTGCTGAGGATGTTGAAGGTCAAGCATTAGCTACTTTAGTAGTAAACAAACTTAGAGGAGGACTGAAAATTGCAGCAGTCAAAGCTCCTGGTTTTGGTGATAGAAGAAAAGCAATGCTTGAAGACATATCTATTCTCACTGGTGGGACTGTTATTTCAGAAGAGAGAGGATTTTCTTTAGAAAATGCAGACTTAAAAATGTTAGGTACAGCCCAATCTGTTGCAATTGACAAAGACAACACAACAATAGTTAATGGTGCTGGCAAGGCAAATGATATAAAAGCAAGAGTGAATCAAATCAAAGCACAAATTGAAACTACAACAAGTGATTATGACAAAGAAAAACTTCAAGAAAGATTAGCCAAATTAGCAGGTGGAGTTGCTGTTCTTTATGTTGGTGCTCCAAGTGAGGTCGAAATGAAAGAAAAAAAAGACAGAGTCGATGACGCCCTTCATGCTACCCGTGCAGCTGTTGAGGAAGGTATTGTTGCTGGTGGTGGGGTTGCGCTAATCAGAACTAAAGAGAAATTATCTAAACTAAATTCTGAAAATAGTGATGAAAATACAGGTATTCAAATAGTTGAGAAAGCTATCGAAGCTCCTATTAGAACAATTGTTGAAAATGCTGGAGGAGAAGGTAGCATTGTGATTTCCAAAGTACTTGAGAGCAAAAACAATATTGGCTATGATGCTAAGAGAGAAGAATATGTAGACATGCTAAAAGCTGGGATTATTGACCCTAAAAAAGTAACCAGAATAGCGCTTGAAAATGCTGCATCTGTAGCAGGAATGATTTTAACTACTGAGTGCGCAGTAGTTGAAATTAAAGAAGAAAAACCGGCTGCTATGCCTCCAATGGGTGGCGGTGGAATGCCAGGTATGATGTAGAAAATTCTATATTTTAAAAAAAAGAGCGAAAATTCGCTCTTTTTT
>MDTB01144261.1_pt1 | contig 20200 bp, 12 predicted proteins | sample 811161 | NCBI WGS metagenome assembly MDTB01 (sample SAMN05326650, study PRJNA326480) | marine metagenome | isolation source: seawater | place: Mediterranean Sea | collected 2009 | reverse complement strand
TGGAAGCGGCGAGCGAAGTGAGGGTGCTCGACAGTGAGAACACCTTGCGTAGTCGGGCATTTACAATTCGAGAAACAAAAAGCATATTTTCGGAAGAGCAAGGTGAAATTCGCTTTACTGGCCTCACCACCGACGTTGCTATCAGTGGGCCGGGTTATTTCTTCATTCAGCATGATGGCCGCGACCCGCACTTGTCGCGGCGCGGAGATTTGCGGGTAAACGCTGACAATCAGTTGGTCGATGGGGTCGGCGCATTGATGCTCAATAATGAACTTCAGCCAATAATTCTTCCCCCATTTCAAGATATTTCGATTGGTGAAGACGGGCGCATAACCATTACGCCCATAGGCGCCGAGCCGGGTGAGATTGTCCAGGCAGGGTTTTTGGGCACCACATTAGCTGAGGGCGTGGTACTGGAGAAATCCGTTGACGGCGGTATCCGCCAACCGGACGGCACGGTGCCGCCTGCGGACCAGCAATCACAAATATTGAACGGCGCGCTTGAGACAAGCAACGTCAATACAGTTGAGGAGCTTGTCGAAACTATCCGGCGTCAGCGCGAATATGAGTTGAACGTGAAACTCATTTCAATTGCTCGCGATCTCGATGAGGCTGGGGCCTCAATTATGCGAATGGCGAATTAGTTTTTTATGGCCTTTGGCTCGCGCGGAGCGTTTCAAAATCTGGCGTGTTTTATAGAATTTTGTTTGTCTGTAATCATAAAGAATGGCGGAAAAATTGGCCTTAGCACCGAGCAGAATGGAAGGAATCCGACCTCGGATAACGTCAGATGGTTATGGAACTGAATAGCGAAGATATCTTGCAGCAGGGAATCGCCGCGCATGAACAGGGCAAACTTCAAGATGCCGAACGCCTGTATCGTTTGGTATTGAAATCTCAGCCTCATCATCCGGACGCCAACCATAACCTTGGCGTAATGGCAGCTTCCCTTAACAAAGCCGACGCCGCGTTGCCGCTTTTTAAAGCTGCTCTGGAAGCTAACCCAAAGATCGAACAGTTTTGGCTGAGCTACATTGATACGCTTCTTAAGACAAACCAAGTTGTTTTAGCAAAACAGGTTATTGAACAAGCGAAAAAAGAGGTTGGTCCTAAGGAAAAATTTAATATCCTTCAGGCTCAATTGTCCGCGCTGCCTCGTAAGTCAGTTTCTAGGAACGCAAGCCCATCAAAGACCCAACTAAACGCGTTGATCGCGCATTATCAAAATAGACGATTTGTCGAAGCTGAAGAGCTGGCGACATCCATAACTCAGGAATTTCCAAATTACCAATTTGGGTGGAAAGTTTTGGGCATTGTGCTCAAGCAAATGGGTAAAATTTCTGAGGCTCTAATTGCAACTAGGCGTTCAGTGCAATTATCTCCTCAGGACGCCGAGGCCCACTGTAACTTCGGAGTTATTCTTCAAGACCTGAAAAGATTTGATGAGGCTGCGGAAAGCTATAAGAAAGCAATATTTATTAAACCCGAATTAGCGGAAGCCCATAACAATTTGGGCAACACGTTGCGTGAACTGGGCCGACTAGATGAGGCAGAGGCGAGCTATAAACAAGCGATAACGGTAAACCACGAACTAGTGGAGGCCCATAATAATTTGGGGAATACGCTCCGCGAGGTTGGCAGATTAGGAGACGCAGAAGCCAGCTATACCCAAGCAATAACACTCGCGCCTGCCTTTGCCGAAGCTCACAGTAATTTGGGTGTTACGCTCAAAGAGATTGGCAGGCTAGAGCTGGCAGAAGCAAGTTTTAGTCAAGCCATAGCTTGCAAACCTGATTATGCCGAGGCCCATAACAATTTAGGTAACACACTTCAAGAATTAGGTAGGCTAGAAGACGCAATGAAAAGCTATTTGCAGGCAATAGCGTTGAAGCCCGACTTTGCCGAGGCGTATAGCAATTTGGGCAATTTACTGAAGGACTTGGGGAGATTAGACGAGGCGGTTGCCAGTTTTCAACGAGCCTTCGCCAGTCGGACGGGTATATTCATGGAAGGCGAAGACGCGCTTGCACCGGCCAGCATGGAGTTATATTTCGAATTAACAAATAAATGCAATTTTCACTGTGTTTTCTGTCCATCTGACTCTCAAAAACGCAATCTTGGGGTAATGGATGTTGAACTTGCTAAACGCCTCTATCGCGAAGCCGCTCATACAAAAATCGCTTCCAAGGTAAATCTTCATTTAATGGGCGAACCAACCTTGCACCCCAAGCTGATAGAAATTTTACAATACGGGGCTTCCAAAAATATCAAAACGGATCTTGTAACAAATGGGAGTACGCTTGTAGAAAAAAATGTGTCTAAAATTCTGGATGCCCTTTACGGAACTTTGATAGCAAGCCATATGACGCCAACGGAAGATTCTTACAAATTTAGAGGGGAAGTAGGGCTTTCATGGGATCGATATATCAATAATTTGCAAACACTTGTCCGGGAATATATAAGGCGTTCAGCCAAAGGCGGCGCTATCAAAAATGATATAAAAATAAGAGTAATGGTAACCCAGAACACTGCGTCAAATGTGAGCATTACTGAAACCGAAAATGAAGCACGCGCAATTTTGAAAGAATGGAATGATTTTGTAGCCAAAGTTGAACTTGAAGAAGGAATTGCTCCGTTCAAGCGCAAAGACCATGAATCAAACGACCTACTGCGCGGCAATAGTCAAGCGTCTATCTCCTACTATCTGCAAAAAGGAGTCCAACTGACTTTCTGGCGGGCGTTTACGTTTGCTAATAGTCGGGTTGGTGAAGAATTTGACCTTGAACCTTCTGAAAAAGTGGCTTATTGCCCTCACCCGTTTACAGACGTTGGCGTTTTGTGGAACGGCGATGTAACTCTTTGTTGTCTGGACCATGACGGTGAATTGAACATAGGTAATATCCAGGATGCTTCGATAGAAAAGTTGATACAGGGCGAAGCTGCCAAAGACTTGCGGGCCAGCATGCTCGGGCAAAAGCCGCTGCCTTCGCTGTGCCAGAATTGCCAAGCTAAACCGGTTAGGCGGGAAGAGCGCCAAAACTAAAACTATTTGTGGTGAGCAAGCAGGTGCCGCGGGGCTGTTACTTTTCGAGATATCATCACCTCGAGTAACCGGTTGATACTAGTAATCTGCATTCTCCCGCGGCGGCCATAAAAATTCGAGAGATCTTGTAAAGGAATACAAAACACGATGTGGAGGCTTATCCAAGGGGATCTCGACAGGCCCGCTGCCTCATTTACGAGCATAGCGAATTAGATTTAGACTGCGTTTGGCACGCCGATTGCTATTAGAAACTACGAGTTCTTATTCAGGAGTTTCAAATGTCAGTAAACGCAATGCACGTCGCCAAAAGCGGCCTGAACGCACAGCAAGTTCGTATGCAGGTCATCGCTAACAATCTATCAAATGTTAATACAGCCGGATTTAAGCGCGACAGGGCAAATTTCGAGTCGTTGTTGTATCAGGTGCGCCGTCTAAGCGGTGATCAGACATCGGAAGATACTGAACTGTCATCATCATATGCGGTCGGAACAGGCGTCCGTATTGTAAATACCGAAAAAATGCACGTGCAAGGCAGTCTTATGACTACTGAAAACGCCCTCGATCTCGCAATCGAAGGTTCCGGCTTTTTTCAAGTTCTCCTTCCTGACGGACGCATAGCATATACACGTAACGGGTCTTTCACGCGCAATAATGAGGGCATTTTGACAACCGCCAGTGGCTATGTCGTGCAGCCGGAAATGCAGATCCCAGAGGGTGCGACCAACATTAATGTGTCCGGCAATGGTGTGGTCAGTGCCACAGTGGCTGGCGAAGCCGCAGCCGAAGAAGTAGGCCAGTTAACGCTCGCTGATTTTGCAAACCGCCGCGGCCTCCAGCCCATCGGCGAAAACTTCTTAACAGAGACCGAAGCAAGCGGAGCCGCATTAATTTCCAATCCCCAAGAAGACGGCGTTGGCAAGCTAGTCCAAGGCGCGTTGGAGGCATCCAATGTGAACGTTGTCCAGGAGCTGGTGGAAATGATCGAAACGCAGCGTGCATATGAGGTTAGCTCGAAAGCTATTACTTCCGTCGATGAGATGCTGCGCTTTATCGCCAATAATCTGTGATCCAGTGTCCGGGGGCTAAAACCATGTCAAGACCGTTTCAAACGCTTTCGGCTTCCATCATCTTCGCCGTGTCATTATCTGCGTGCGCGACCTATGTCGAGAACCGAACGTCGGAAGACTTTGTGCCGCGCTATGACGAGATCATGCCTGCACAAGCCGCGCCGCGCGCAAATGGTTCAATTTACAAAGCCAGTGCCAAAACCGGACTTTTTACCACTGATCAGCGTGCCCGCTCGGTAGGCGATATTCTGACCGTTATATTCTCCGAAGGTTATGCCGCCCAGAAAGCGCAAAGCACATCGGCCAATAAATCTAATGCGTTAAATGTGACCGCCATGCCGTTTGACCAAAGCTCGCTTGCTGCCAAACTGGGCGCTGGAGCAACCGCGGCATTTTCCGGCGACGGCGCGGCAACCCAATCCAACTCTTTCACCGGTCTGTTGTCGGTCAGCGTTATTCGGGTGTTTGATAACGGCAATATGGAAGTCGCTGGTCAAAAGCGCTTGACCCTGAACAATGGCAATGAATATGTCCGCGCGCGGGGAATTGTCCGGCCGGAAGACATTTCGGCGGGGAACATAGTGTCGTCGGCCAAGCTAGCAGATGCCGAGATTACCTATACTGGCGCGGGCGATGTTGCCGATACCGGTCATATGGGCTGGGCCAGCAAACTAATTATGATGGCTTTGCCATTCTAGGGAGGTCTTGATGACCTATATGTCAAAAATTATCGGCACTGTCACCCTGTTGCTCACTGTCGCCGTCGGGCTAAGCGAAACGGCGTTGGCCGATCGCCTGAAAGACCTGACAAGTGTTGCTGGCGTGCGCTCGAACCAGCTCGTCGGCTACGGCATTGTTGTCGGTTTGAGCGGCACAGGCGACGGCAACACCCAGCTTACACTTCAGACCATTCAGTCAATGGTGGCTCAATTCGGGCAGTCGACTGACCTAGCTGGTATAAAAGGCAAAAACGCCGCCGCCGTGATGGTCACTGCAGATCTGCCGCCATTTGTAAAACCTGGCCAAACGATGGATGTAACTGTTTCGACATTGGGCGAAGCGAAATCGCTCAGAGGCGGCACATTGCTTATGACGCCTCTGCTCGGTGCCGATGGTCAGACCTATGCAATTGCCCAAGGCAATTTGCTAGTTGGCGGTCTGGGTATTGAAGGCGGCGATGGCTCCAGTCTGATTGTAAATGTTCCGACCGTTGGGCGTATTCCGCGCGGTGGCAGCGTAGAACGCATGGTCGAAACCTCTTTTTTGAATAATCCATATTTGGTTTTGAACCTTAACCAAGGCGACTTCAGCACTGCATATCGCGTGTCAGAGGCCATAAATGATTTTTTGGAGGACACAAGTGTCGCAACCCCTATTGATTCATCCTCTATAAGGGTACGCGCACCGGAAGAAGCCTCGCAGAAAGTTGCGTTTATGAGTCTAATCGAAAATATCGAGGTTGATCCAGCGCGGCCTGCGGCCAAGGTGGTAGTGAACTCGCGTACTGGCACGATTGTGATTGGCGGCGATGTGCGGGTGACACCCGCGGCTGTATCGCACGGGTCGCTGACCGTGCGCATTGACGAAAACAAAAAAGTGACACCAACAACAACCGCGGTGGTCAACGAAAATCAGGCGGTATTGGCACCAGGTGACCCGAACGTTGAAGTCGACACCGACATAACGGTCGACCAGCCCGATGCACAGGCCTTTGTTTTTGACCCGGGCGTTGATCTGTCCAGCATTGTCGACACGATGAACGGGGTTGGAGCAAGTCCGGCGGATCTGGTCGCCATTCTCGAAGCCTTACGACAGGCAGGTGCGCTGCGCGCTGAGCTGGTGGTCATATAGGGGCGGTTGATGGATCAAATCGGAAAAAACGCCGGGCTTCCGGTCAATCAATTTCTAGACCTAGCCGGACGCGGTAACCGTGCGCTTAGCGAAAGAGACCTTGATGAGCTGCGCCGCGCTGCCGATGCATTTGAAGCCATCTTCGTTGCGCAATTCGTCAAAACGGCCCGTGCGGCGAAGCTTGCCGACGATGTTTTCGGCAATCAGGCATCCGAGACTTACCAGTCCATGCTCGACGATCAATATTCCAGACAATTGGCCTCTTCCGCCAATCTTGGCATTGCCGAAGCGCTTGTTAGCCAGCTCGGTGGGTCGTTGCAAAATTCGCGGGACAAGTAGATGGCAAGTCTTTTCGATATTGCGAATAGTGGTCTTCAGGCCTACCGAAAGGGACTTTCTGTTACCGGCCAGAACATCGGAAACATAAATACTGAAGGGTTCAAGCGGCGTGAAGCAAACCTACAAGAGGTAACCTCTGGGTCTGGCGGTGTTCAGAGCTCTGGAAGTCAGGTTGGTCTTGGTGTGCGTGTCGAGTCTATCCGGCGATCCTTTGACACATATTTGCAGACCAGAGTCCGAACGTCTCTTGCACAATTTGAAAAAACCGATGTGTTCGTCAGAAGCCTCAAAGAGGTCGAAGATATGCTGCTACCGGGAGACGCCGGCTTAGGCAACTTTCTGGGTAATTTCTTCGCATCTCTGCAAGCAGTAGCGTCTTCGCCAGCGGATAAAGCACCGCGGGTTGTTGCCATTGAAGATAGCAAAGCTCTGGCCAATGCCTTTCGCCAAACCCATCAAATGCTCTCAGACGTTAAAGGCGGAATTTTGCAGGAGGCTGAACGCGAGGCTAAACTTTTGAGTAATCTGGCTGCTCAAGCTGCAAAAAATAATGCCCAGATTTTGTCTACTGGACAGGGTTCCTCGAGTAATTTTCTGTTCGACACTAGAGATAAATTGGTGGATGAGATCAGCCGTCTGGCTGAGATCACGACAGACTTGGGATCTCGAGGGGATGCCTTAGTGCGATTGGGCACTAGTGGTGTCGGATTAGAGTTGGTCTCAGGAAAAGATTCCAAACCAGTCGAAGTGCTGAATGATCCGAGGACACTCGGTTTTTCTGTCGAAGGAACACCAACAAGCCAAATTGTAAATGGAAAGTTGAAAGGGCTTCAAACTGGTTACGGAATGGTTTCGGATGTAATTTCGGAACTCGATCTATTGGCGTTTAATTTCGTTAGGTCAGTCAATGCGCAACATCGTGAAGGTCTAGACATTGACGGTGCTCAAGGTCTTGACATGTTTGGTTCCGCTGGTTTTGAGGTTTCGAAAAGTAGAACTAACACGGGTGTGTATTCGGTTGAGACCAAGGTAACAGACATAAATAAAGTTCCATCTGAGGATTTACGACTTTCGTATTCGCAGGATCAAAATGTTTGGATTGCTAGAGACGCAAAGCTAAATGTACTTGGGACTGGAAAAGATGTTATTTCACTTCCGGGTTTAGAAATACAGGTCATTGGAAATCCAGATAATAACGATGATTTTGTTATCAGCCCTGCTGCAAATTACGCAAAAAATCTCTCCTTTTTGCTTTCGAGCGGCGACCAGTTAGCCGCCGCTTCAAAAAACTTGGTGTCAGCTGATGTAGCTAATACTGGAGATGCATCACTGCGCGCCACGCGAATTTCGACGTCCGCTCTAAAGGTAATTCCCGAGATCGCAGAAGTAATGCGAAACTCAAACTCTGTAGTAGCGGGAACCACATTTTTGAAAGATGGAAGTATTTTCGAAATTCCTTCCAACGTCGACAATATTGCGCTGACAAGTTTTGACGCACAAGAGCAACTCCAATTTTCCCTGTCCACCAGCGAGTTGCAGTCGCTCACACAGTTAAATTTTTCAGTGGATCAACCAAATGGAACTACGGTCGATCACCAATTCGATATTAGCTTTTCTGCCGTATTTCCAGGTTCGACCAGCAAATGGCAAGATGCTGGAGACATAGCTAAATACCTTAATCTAGGTGCCATAAAAAATGCGAGCAATCAGAGCCTTCACGACTTGGGCATATACGCAGCTGCTTCGGGCGGGCAAATAACCTTGGCGCTCTCTTCTGGTGCTTTTTCTACTGCGGCCAATAAAGAAGGAAAACTCACATCCGGCTCGACAACTATTCTCGGTACCAAAAAATCCGCAAGTTCTGGGTCAAACATTCAAATTTTAACGAGGGAAGGGCGTCACATTGCGGGTACGACCCTTTCGAGTTCCGACATAGCTTCATTGCTAACCAAGGAAAATGGATTTTCAACATCAGCACAATACAGAGCCGATTACCTTAATTCTGCGTCTCAGACTTACCGAGGTTTGAACCTTTCACGCTCTATTTCTGGAGGTGAGAAAAGAATAACTTTTGGAAGTAATGGGACTGCAGCTGACGCATCTGGGGCCGTGGGGTCTGTTCCAGCGAGTTCCGCCCTTTCCTATACCCTGAACCTCTCTGCGGCTGGACACTCAACCGACCTGAATGTCGCTGCGGGAAGCTCGGCAGAATTAGTCGCTTCACAAATTAATGCAATAGCAAATGATAATGGTGTGATGGCGAGCGCCTCGACAAGGGTTGAATTTCTAACACCAACTGCGTCGGGCGCTGCCACGTTCTCAATAGAGTCAAAAAACCAAAAGCCGCTTTCGGTATCGGCTCAAATATCCACGACCGATTTAACTGATTTTGCTCAAAAAATTAATGAAGTCTCTGCACAGACTGGGGTGGAAGCCTCTCTATCGACGGACAAACTACGGGTGGTTCTGGAGAGCCAAACTGGCAAAGACATAGTAATATCAGACTTTTCTTTCTCAGGAACCCTTAACAGTCATGTTGTAGATCAAAGGTCCCAGAGCCTAACAGGCGTGATTACACTCGGGCAGGGAAACAATGATAGTGCTAGGTTCTCCGGCGAAATTGAACTGCTTTCGCAGTCTGATTTTTCAATTACCAAAACCGGAAGTGCAACTATAAGTGCAAGTAATTCTGAGCTCGCGTCGGGTCTCATCAAGGAGGAGGTTTCTAAAACCGGTGATCAGTCCAACCTGCTGTTTGACGCTTATAATGAAACTAGCGGCAATCAAGCAGGGGCTGCGGGATTTAGGGCGGCGTCAGTGTCTGGCCAGTTTAATGTAACCCTGCCCAATACCGGCTCAGGGCAATCATTCTCTGCTTCAGTCGATCTGAAAAATCTAACCGAAATATCTCCCAAGACAGTAGCAGCTGAAGTAGCCAAACAACTTAGGTCAGCTTCCCCCACAACAGCGCTGTCTGGAACCACTGCTTTAAGCGCGCTTCCAGATGACAAAAATCAAGTTAAGGTAAGTTTTGAAGGAAACACTTACACCCTTATTTTAACTTACGAAAATGCGTCTACAAAAGCTAATCCCGATATAAGAGTAACGGGCGGTGAAGCCGGCAGAATAGAGGCATATTTTGATGCGAATAACCGACTGCAGGTTGTGGCACCTGGGGGAAGTGTTAATGGGTCACAAATAACTGTTCCGGCTAACAGCGTAATTGCAGGCAACGGTGACGCCGCGCTTGTTTTTGGTTTGGTATCAGCAAGTGCCGAACCTACAACAACCTTAAGTGGGCGAAGCGTATCATTGCCAACGTCCACCCAAACCCTGCCAGTTACTGTGGGTGGCAGCACCGTGAATGTAACTCTGACACATAATGCAGGAACTTTTACTCTTGCAAGCGCAGATACATCTAAATTGACGGCGACTTTTGCGAGCACGGGAGGTACTACATCGACCAGTGGCACAGATAGAATTTTGTTAAAATCAACTTTGGCAGATCCATCAATTTCGGTTGCAGAGAATGCAACTTCTGAAGGGCTGGGTCTCAAAATGTCTGATTATCTAGTCACTTTGAAGGGCGAAAAACTTGAAACACTAAGAACAGATGGACAATCTGTCTCTGTCACCCGCTCTGCCACTTCTCCAGTAGCCGAAAAATTTACGTTATCTAACTTGCCAAATGAGGATCTTATTGTTCTTGTTACCGGCAATGGCTCCAGACTTCTTTCTGCTTCCTACGACGCAAAGCCTGAGACGGCAGGAGATGTGATCGAAAACTTCAGCGTCAAAATGATTAACAGTGCAGCCAGAACCGTCGAAATCTTTGACAAAGATACTGGTCACTCAATTGCCAATCGTGTTTTAGACGCGGACGATCTGACAGAAGCGGTTGGTTATCAACTAGGTTTCACTGGGCGGGGCAAGGATGGGGACATCTTCCACATCGAAGAAAATAAAGGTGCTGTTGGAGATGGCCGAAACATTCTAGAAATTGCTTCGCTACAACGGCCCCAGGCAGACAAGAAATCTAGTTCCGGTTTCCAGCAAATTTTTAACGACATGACAACGAGTGTCGGTGCCAGCCTCAGGGCTAATCAAACTTCATTAGAGGCCAGCGAGGCTATCATGGAGGCGAGCATTGAAGCGGAGTCTGCTTACTCTGGTATTAGCTTGGATACCGAGGCCGCGAGATTAATAGAACAACAGCAAGCTTATCAAGCTTCGGCACGAGTTTTGCAAACCGCGAGAGAGCTTTTCCAAACATTAATGGATGTGGTTTAGGGTAAGTTATGGAAATATCAACGAAACTTTTCAATCAGAAAGCTGTTAAGCAGTTTTCTAAGATGAATGAGGATATACAAAATCTTCAAAACAGAGTTGCTACCGGGAAAAATATCCTCAGAGCATCTGACGACCCAGTTGCAGCTGTGAACCTATCAGTCGCCAAAGAGCAAAGGGCACTTGTCGAGAGATTTGAAAAGAATGCGGTGTCCGCTCGCCAAACTCTCGATCTGACAGACGGCGCGTTGCAGCAAGCTATCGCTGTAGTAACTAGAATTTCAGAGTTGGCGATACAAGCCGGAAATGACACTTATGGCGTTCAGGATCGCAAGGCAATAGAGGCGGAGGTCGACGAGCTCACAAATGTTTTAGTCTCTATAGCAAATACTCGCGACTCTTCTGGGCAGAGCATATTTGCTGGGTTCAAAACCGATATCGATGCTTTTAAGACATCTTTGGATGGGACGATCACCTACCAGGGTGATACTGGGCAGCGTTCTTTGCAGCTTTCGGAAAATATGCCGGTAACGACCTCGCTCGACGGTGCTAATGCATTCATGCGCGTCGAAACGCCGGAGGGTAGTTTGAGTGTTTTTGATATGCTCAAAAGCGCCAAGAGTGCTATTTCGTCAGCTGCATCTGCTCACAAGCAGGCTACTGCCATCGGCTCCGCATTAGTTGAGTTCACTTTGCCGAGAGACCCCATTGGTTGGAAGTTCAGCATAACCGGATCTAAAGGGACCGCAGAGATTTCAGCAAACATTTCCACGGGGAATATCTCAACCCTTTCCACTGCAATTAACGCCCAAACCAGCGTGACTGGAGTAGCTGCAAGCATTGATGCAAATGGTGCACTCAGCCTGACCGAAAATTTTAATGGAGAGATAAAAATGTCTCATATCGAAATTGATGGCGTGGACTTTGCTGAAGAAGATGTTGAGTATTTTGCTAACTTCACCAGCTATGACGGAGCGGGCCAAGTTGTTGGTGAAATCAGAAAATTGACTGATATGGATCAAATTATCAGTACTTCCGTCAATAATTTGAGTTCCACAATCAACCATATTAGCTCTCAAATGGCATTTGTCGGAGCTCAAATAAACAAAGTCGATACTCAAACCCAGGTACTATCGGAACGAAAAATAACCGTGGATGAAAAAATATCTGAAATCGGGGATGCTGATCTGACAGAGCTCGTGACGCAACTTAAGTCCCTGATACTAAGCAGAGATGCCGCTCAGCAGGCTTTCGTCAAAATTGGACAACAAAGCCTATTTGACTATCTGCGATAATTAATAGGCTCAAAAATGGTCGCTGATTTTTATCTATTTTGGCATGCGAATTGCATTTGTATGTTTAGTAACTTGAGGAAGTATCTATGACCAAGATAGACACTAATGTCGCCGCACTGAAATCTTTGCATCATTTGCAAAGAAATGATGAGAATTATTCAAAAGCCGTGGAGAGGCTCTCCTCCGGCAAGCGTATCAATAATGCCGGCGATGACGCGGCGGGTGCCTCGATTGTCAACCGCATGACCGCTCAGATCTCTGGCATGCAAATGGCCATTCGGAATGCTGGCGATGCGATTTCCATGTCACAGGTTGCCGAGGGGGCAATGGTTGAAGTATCCGATGTCCTTCAACGCATGCGAGAGTTGGGTGTTCAGGCTGCTAATGGTTCCTATTCTGGTGCTGACCGTGTTGCCCTTAATCAAGAAATAAATCAGCTTAAAAACGAACTTCTTCGTATTTCAGAAACCACGTCTTTTAACACCACCAAATTGCTCAATGGAACATTCCAAGATACACAATTTGAGATTGGTTTTGACGAAACTCCGCAGCATACCCACACGCTAACCATTAAAGATGTTTCACCGTCTTCGCTCGGCGTTTGGCAAATTGGCTCCCAGCTCGAGAAGAGCGCAACACTCTCATCTGTAGCAGCCAGCGCCAATCACGCAGTGATAACCGCGGCGGCAGACCACAACTTCGCGGCCGGTGACATTGTCATTTATGAAAAAGGTACATCTCCCATCCCTGGATTGATCCCGGGGCAGGCTTATCAGGTTGAGTCGGTACCTACGACGACTACCTTTACGCTTGAGGAGCTTGATGCCGGCGACATTACTTATGGTCAACTTACAGCGGCTGGCTATGGTATTGGTACCGGCGCGAAGTTTCATCTCGCGACGCTGGCCGGGGCCCCCAATGTCTCGCAAACTGGTGGTAGTGCTGCGGGCTCGAATGTTCTAGCTGCGGAAAATTTGCAAATTTATGGTCATGTGGGAACCGAGACTGCCACCGTGAATGTTGGGTCTACAGCCCGCGAAATCGCGACAGTTGTCAATGATATCACAAGTTCTACAGGCGTTTATGCCACAGCTGAAACAAACGCGCGCATTACCTTCACACCAAATGATACAACTGCGGGCTATAAGGTTGTATCTTTCGACCTTAACGGGATGAATACTGCCGCAATCAAAGTTACTGCATCGATTAATCTTGGAACGGCGGATGGTGCCACCAATGCTGAACTATCCGACTTACGGGACAAGATTAATGGCATTTCTGGTAATACTGGCATAAGCGCTCAATTATCAGCTGATAAAACGTACATCGATCTCTTCTCTCCCGATGGATATGATATTGTCATCGATAATTTCGATTTTCCGCAAGACACAGCGACCGCGTTAACAACGGCTACTATCAGTACTAGCGGTGCCAACACTAGTGACACTATTACTTCAGCCGCCGCTCACGGTTTTAAAGTCGGAGATGTTGTTCGCTTGACTAGCATTACCGGCTCAGAAAACACTCTAGCCGGTCTTTCCTTGGATACCGATTATATTGTCAAAACAGTGGCGTCATCGACAACATTTACGCTCGCCACCGGTTCTGTTGCAGGGACTACAGTAGATATCACAGGAACCAATGCGCAAGCGCTTACCTTCACCAAAGCCCTGAAGACGATGAATGTGCAGACTATGGATGAAGAAAAAACCCTTAAGGGTGTTCCTGTTCAGCTTACTGATAAAGAATTAGGAAATGACGAAACGCCAAATCGGGTCGACAATATGCGAATTACTGGTCAGGTTACATTTAATTCGTCGAATGTTTTTACGATTGTGCCAGCAAACGATGAAAGTATTTTTCGAGATGCGCCTCAGTCTGCTTCTCTAACAAAAATTTCAGAAATGAACGTTCTAACTATTCGCAGTGCACAACGTATGCTGTCCGCGATTGATGGTTCTTTGCTGTCGGTGGACGCTGAGCGCGGCAAGCTGGGAGCAACTATGAACCGCATGCAGTATACGATCGATAACCTTTCCAACATCGTCATGAATACACAAGTATCGAAAGGTCGGATCGCCGACGCCGACATGGCGGAAGAGTCCGTTAATTTGTCGAAATCGCAAATTCTGCAACAGGCCGCGACAGCAATGCTCGCCCAGGCCAATCAGTCCATGCAAAGTGTTTTAGATTTATTGCGTTGATACTCCTCCCTCACCTTACGCAATAAAGAAAGCCCCCCGAAATCGGGGGGCTTTCCATTTTACGAGACTTTCACTTTGATAGGTTAAGTGATTAGCCTTGCAGCAGAGCCAGCAGACCTTGCTTAGAAGCATTGGCCTGAGCAAGCATTGAAGTAGCGGCTTGCTGAAGGATCTGTGCTTTTGTCAGTTTCGAGGTTTCCGCTGCAAAGTCGGCATCAACGATACGACCTTTGGAAGCCTCAAGATTGGTTTGGTATGTCGTCAGGTTGCTCACGATGGAGTCCAGACGGTTTTCATACGCACCGAATGAAGCACGGAATTCCGAAACGGTAGTTATGGCGCTGTCAATAGCGGTCAATGACGCTGTTGCATTGGCAACACTTGAAACGGACAAACCGGTTGTCGAAGCAGACGAGAACTCGCTTTGTTCGGTGAGGCCAAGCTTGGTGAGACCAGCGTTAGTTGTCGATCCATCTGTAAGTTTGATGATGGAACCATCAGTGCTTGTCAGCGTAATCTTACCACGCGTAATGAACTCGTTCGACGCTGCAGCGATAGTCGAACCCTGACCATCAACAACTGCGCCGAATAAGCCGCCCGTTGCGCCGTCATTCGTAATGATGTTAGCGCCAGACAGAGATGTCAGGACGAGGTTACCGTCACTGTCACCAGAAGCAACAATGTCGAGACCTGAGGCTACCATTTTGGTGTTAATGCTTGTCACTGTATCGTCAAGCATTGCGTTACCAGTCATGTCGACTGTAGCACCATTAATAGTGGCGTCATCCGTTCCGGTATAAGTACCCGTCAGGGTAATGACCTGAACCGAAGATGCTGAGGCCGTGACATTTGTAGATGCACTGATTGCATTGATAGCTGTTGCCTTGTCCTTAGCAGAGTCGGTATCCGTTGTTCCAACCGAAACACCATTAATTTTGATGTCATCAGATGCAAGGAGCAAAGCGGTTGAAACAGCGCCACTAGTAATTGTGGAACCATTGCCCTCGTTGAAGCCCATTAATTGAACATCAGCGTTGAGGCCAGTCCCGGCTGAGCCGAAACCATTATCTTCGCTACCAGCTACGATCGAAACTGCCGAACCGTCAAGATTATACAGCTCGATGAAGCCTTCGTAGGTCGTGCTCGCTGTCAGACCAATTGAGGCTTCCCCACCGCCAGCACCAACTGTAAGCGGATCACCAGAGTCATTAAACAACGTAAATGTCCCGTCAGCATTGGCTGTAGCCGTTACGTCTGCAACTTCTTCGTTAACTGCGGTCACAAAGTTTGCCAGTGAACTTTTAACGGTAATCGTAACACCATTAAGAGAGATAGATCCGCTCATCGCCCACACGCCAACATCATTTGATGTCAATTTGTTGAAGGCGTTGGCGTAAGCGCCGTGAGTTCCGCTGTTTGCGTTGATAGCTGTTGCAATCTGAGCAGCGATACCGCTAGTTTGCGAACTCGTTGGGTCAGCAAAATCGCCTGCAAGAGCATCAAAACCATTAATTTTGACGTCGGCTGCAGCTATGACCCCGCCCGGATCGGCGATGCGGTCAGAAATCAGCGAAGAAGTGCCGAGCTGGCTGTTAATGTTCAGCGAAGTGCTGTCGGTTTGCTTCAAAGCTACAGAAAGCTGGTCTGTTGCGTCGACACCAACTTGGAAGCTGATAGAAGCTGAGCTACCATCAAGCAGATTATTGCCATTGAAATTGGTTTTTGTGCCAATGGAGTCAATTTCTGCAGTGAGCTGATCAACTTCAGCTTGAATTTGTGCACGGTCTGACGTGTTCAAAGTGCTGTTGCCGGCTTGAACTGCCAATTCGCGCAGACGCTGAAGAATATTTTCTACTTCGCCCAGAGCACCTTCGGCAGTCTGCGTCATAGAAACAGCATCGTTGGCATTGCGAATTGCAACACCAAGGCTACGAGTTTGGGCATCGAATTTTGACGCGATTGCTGAGCCTGCGGCATCATCAGCAGCAGAATTAATGCGATAGCCAGTAGACAAACGATTCATAGCAGAATTCAAATCCTGCATTGAGTCATTCATGCCTCTTTGAGCGACCAGCGCACCAACATTAGTGAGAATTGTTGACATAATAGTTTCCCCAAAAAAGCGCGATATTGCGCGTTTAAAAACGGAAGCAATATCGCTTCCAAGGATAGAAACGACATGTGACGAGTTTGTTTAGAAAAAACTAACTTATTTTTAATAGACGCGCGGGTAGGGTTTTTAGGTGTCTTTGTTAAAGGCGTCCATCATATTGGTCAAAAATTCGCCAGTATTGTTCATACTGGTAACTAATGCTTCCATCGCGGAAAATTGTTTTGTGTAACGTTCGCGGATTTCTTCCATCCTATCGTCCAGTTTAGCGCTGTCTAGATTTAGCTCACTTACTTCAGTCGTAATCTGGGCAGTTCTGTTAGAAAGATCGCCAGCGGATTTGATAGTTTCATCGATATAGTCAGAAAGCGTGTCTACTAGACTTTTGCCAATAAAAACATTGGCAGAGGCTACTGTTTGACTTGGTGTTACCGACACACCTAAAAGGGTTCCTGTTGTAGGTGCATAAAAAGTATTACCGTCGGCGTCAGTGCCGGAGGTCAGCGTAGTACCGCCCAGCGTTGCAGCACTAGAGCTGCTGTTGAATGTCCAAGCATAGGTTCCTGGCGTAATATCTGCCGTTGCACTTTTTGTTACCGATAAAAATTCAGAGTCTGAGGTGGCGGTGGAATTAAAAATAGCATCAAATGTTGTTGCATCTGCTGCAATTGCGGTGTCAAAGGCAGCTTGAGTCAGGGTTAGGGTGCCGTCCAGATTGGTACGTACACCAAGATTAGATAGATACAGAGACGAAGTGCCAAAACCAGTCAGCGCGCCGTTTGTTAGTGACCGCAGTTTTTTGACAACCGCTGTTGCTACTGGGTCATTATTCAGAGGGCCAGCATCTGACGTTGAGGTGCCAGTTTTGGTTAAGTCATTTAACGTCGTGCGTGAGGAGTTCAAACTGTCGATGAAAGCCTGCATTTGTGTGTAGGCCGTAGTCGTGTCGAGGGTACTGCTCACTCTAAACGTTGACGACGTAGTTGCTGTAAGGTCCAGCGTGTAGCCCTCAAACAAGTCAGATATTGAGTTGCTTTCGCGGGTAATTGAAATTCCGTCAACTGAGAGGGTTGCGTCAGATGCGGCAACTGTTTGATGGTTATTATTGTCACTTGTCGTGTCTAGAGCCGTAATTGTTGAGCCGGAGGCCGTTGGCGTAACAGTTAGTCGTAAAGCATTGGAGGCTCCAGTTTCTGAACGAACCAAAAGTGAATATGAATTTTCAGCTTTTTTTACAATGCTGGCTGTAACACCGGTCAAAGCATTGAGACTGGAGGCAATGCCAGCCAGTGTTTTATTCGAGTCTGCGATGGTTGCTGTAACAGCTGTCACGCTTGTATCTCGGGTAAATGTTGTGGCATTTGAACTCCACGTTCCAAAATCGACGGAAATTGAACCTGTTGCCAATTCCTGTGTGGGTGATGTGTAGCCGGAAAACTCGAGTGTTTGGGAAGTAGCTAATGCTGTAACTTGCACGTCAGAGGTAAACGGGGCTGCGACAGAGGCATTGCTCACAGATATTGTATTGCTGGTGCTGGCACTGGTGGCAGCGTATTTAGATGTGCCTGCGAAGCCGGAAATGCTTGTTTTAAGACTGCTTAGTTCAGAAGAAAGGGTTGCGAGTCCCGAAATTGCAGTGTTACGCGTGTCGATTTTGCCTTGCAAGAGATCTTTTTGGGGAGTTGTCTCGGCTTCGACAAGGCTATCCACGATCTGGGTGATATTCAGACCGGATCCTTTCGAATTCAACGCACTTAAATAATCAACACTCATTTTGACCGCCCATACACCTCATCATACGAGTCAACGTCAAAAAATCTGCAAATTTTATGCCAAGCGCCAGTTACCCAGCGATATTTAAATTCTACTTCGGCAGCTAAATATTGGCATTCTCAGACGTTAAGTTGTCTATCAAATGAAGGACATCGTAATGTTTTATGAGCATACAAAGCGCTCCTATGAGCTTAACGAATCAAATTTTGTGGAAAATATAGATGATAATCATGAAATAGTACGACTAATACTTAAAGAATTAAAAAAACATCTTATAATTATCACTTCAGATGAAAAAATTGATTTAAGTAGGCAGGCGCGCCACTATGCCAAAGCACTCACAGCGCTTCATTTGCTCCTTTCTAGTCTCGATCAAGAAAAAGGCGGTGAAATATCGAACAATCTGGCAGGGCTTTACTTGTACGTTCAGCAGCAATTAATTAAGGGCCGCGGCCGCGAGGGATTTAAAGGCGATGCGAATATTGTCGAGATTGTCACGGATCTACTTGAAGCCTGGGAGCAAATTTAAGAACCTACAAATAAAATTACTGTTTCATGGTTTTCGATGTTTCCTACCGTATAAAAAAGAGTTATTTTATTCCTAGAACACTTAAGAAAAGGCCGAACCATGGGATTTTGTCCTCAGTGGGTATTTGATGTTTGTTGTGCTCGCGCGGCACAAGAATTCATCTCTTTAGATTTGGATCTAGAGACCTACGCAAAGAAATATGAAAAAGGTCTTAGTGAGCATTATGAGATAGTCAGTTATTCTTTGGTCAGCGACGCGGCCGAGGAAATGTTGCGTTTTTTAGATGAAATTGATGAAGAAGCTTCGTCTGAATGTCTCCATAGCTTTATTTTTAGTAGAACAAAATTTGAGTCCAAAGGAAAAGTTAGAAAACTTAAATCTCTTTTGTCTACTGCGGTTGATCCTGAAAGAGACTTAAATTTCTATCCCAATGTAACGACGAGGAATTTTCGAGGCTTTGTCTTTAGTTTGCGGTCAAAAAATGAGTTTTTTGCTCCCGAAGGTTGGAACATTTCTGATGAAGAACATGTCGAATGGCTGGCAGAATTGTTGAACGAGGAACTTTCGTTATTTAATTCATTGTAATCGCTAACCACCTTACCGAAGCTATTATACCTCAATAAATCTTAAGAATTTGTGGCGTGCCGAGGGATAAAACGGCATTATTCGGGCATGAAAAATCTACTTATTGATTTGTTGCGAAGCATTAGTTTGGGCGTCGTTTTCGGCAGTATTATGGCTGTGGTGTCCAGCGGATTTGTTCTGGGCGTCCTCTACTTTACCGAAATGCGCGGCCGCTTTGACGGACTATCGGGCGAAATTTTCGGCCTGCAGGCCAATCCCATTGTCATTCTATGGCTGTTACTGGCCGCCACGCTTGTGGTAGCAACGCGGCGTTTAGCCAATATAGATGGATGGCAGACCCCTGCGGACAGTATTTACGCTGCGCATATGCCCGATAGCCAGCTCGACCACAAAAAGGGATTTGCTTCAACTTTAGCCGCGTTCATTTCCGCCAGCGGTGGTGCTTCGGTGGGTCAATATGGGCCACTAGTGCATTTTGGTGGCGTTATGGGTAGCCTGTTTCGGCGAGTAACGGGTGGCATTTTTTCGATGGATGTGTTTATCGGCTGCGGCGTGGCAGGCGCTATTTCTGCCGGATTTGGTGCGCCAATTGCAGGTATTGTGTTTGCCCATGAGGCTATCATAAAACATTTTTCGTTGCGCGCCATCGCGCCAATTGCAATCTCGAGCATCACGGCTTCGGCCCTTGGTCAGTATCTATTTGGCTCGCGTCAGCTGTTTTTGCTCAATTTTAACCCGCCCGATTTGTTTTCATCCCTGCCATTTTTAATTGGCTGCGGGATCGTGTTCGGGCTGGTGGCCGTCTTGTTCATGGTGTCGGTTCGGTTTTTTGTCTCCATTGGCAAAAAATCCGGCTTGTCGATCACTACATTGACGTTTTCGGCGGCGCTGGTATGCGGCTGTGTGGGAATGGTTTTCCCGCAAATTCTCGGTCTGGGCACCCAAACGATAAATGACGTGTTTGCCAGTGAGCAAACTTATGCGTTTTTGGTTGTTTTATTGGTTGCCAAAATTGCGATGACGGCCGTTTGTCTTGGATGGGGGCTTTTCGGTGGCGTTTTTTCGCCCGCGCTTCTTATTGGAGCTACCAGCGGCATGATCAGCGGCAAAATGCTTG
>MDTB01126094.1_pt1 | contig 20203 bp, 19 predicted proteins | sample 811161 | NCBI WGS metagenome assembly MDTB01 (sample SAMN05326650, study PRJNA326480) | marine metagenome | isolation source: seawater | place: Mediterranean Sea | collected 2009 | reverse complement strand
TGTGGAAGCGCAGCAATGCGTGCAGCTGACCAGTACTAATAGCTCAATTGGCTTGATTTATGCACTGAAAAAAATTTTTATTAATTCTAAAATGTTAAAATTTATTTAATATTCTTTTTCGATATTTTTTTCTGAATTCGTTATATGAATAATTATTTAAAATAAGTTCTTGATTAAATTTTGACTTATTTTTTAATTTAACTGATCTTTTAAAAGTAATATTTTGTTTTATAAGGTATTTTTTATTATCATTCGTTTTTTCAAAGTCATATCCAAATATTTTTAAGTCATCCTTAAAATTTTTATAGAAAACACTTATCATTTTTTTATTATAATATTGAGTATAGTCTAATTTATCTGCTCTTTTTCTAATATGAGGAAAATCAGCAAAATTATTTATACCATATAGGTCTGTAATAAGTTGTTTTAGATTTTGTTCTAAATTTTCATAATATAATATAAAATCTGGAATAATAACGTTGTTTTTGTATATCTGAAAAAATAAACTTTTCTTTTGGGGCGGACAGAACCATGGAAAATTTGGATCAACTAGCTTCTGAAAAAAATCTTTAAAATTTAGGAATGGAAAATTAATATATTTAAAAACATCAAAATGACCAAAATTTGTATATGGTATACCATAGTGGAACATGGAGACCAATAGATCAAATGGATTTCTTACTATACTGAAAGTGAAATATTTTTTTTTATTTAAAAATTTTCTATCTATTTTTTTTACAAAAGCTCTTTCAATGTATGGCATGGGCTCATCAAGAGTAACCACATGACCGCAATTAATGAAGTTTTTACCTAATGTTTTTTTACAAAACGAGATTACAGACGTACCTGCAGTTTTTGGTATATGTATTAGACAAAGTTTTTCCATATAATTCAACAATATGTTAATTTAATTATAATGTCCAATTTATGACACAATTGGATATTTTAAGTTATTTTAATGCAATATATTAAATTATATTTTCAAAAAGTTTTTTATTTTATAGATCCGAAATTTAATAAAAAAATATTAATTATTTCTGTACTTATTTTTTTAAATATGTTTTTGGAACTTATTTCCATAGGTTTAATTTTTCCACTTACTGGAATTATTCTTGATCCAAGTTTTTTAGACAATTATCCATTAATCAAAAATTTTTTTTATTTAATATCACCTTTTAAATTTCTTGAAGTTGATTACACATTTCATGTTATTTCAGGATCAATTTTAGTTTTTTTATTTTTAATAATATTTAAAAATATATTTATTTTCTTTTATAATGTTTACAGAGAAAACTTTATCTATAAATTACAATCTGATCTAAGAGTAAAATCTTTACAAAGGTTGATTAAATTACCTTATGATAAGTTTCTTAAGGAAAATAACGCAGATTTAATTACAAAAAGTAGCCATCTTCCTAATATTGCTACAGCAATTGAGGGTGCTTTAATTATTACTACGGAGGGGGTAGTTCTAATAAGTTTTGTTTTGTTATTTTTTATTATTGACCCAGTTTCTAGTACTTTAATAATGCTTATTATATTTTCTGGAGTTTTTTTATTATCTCAAGTTACAAAAAAAAAACTGCTCTTTTATGGAGAACAAAGAAGACTTAATGAAACTTTACAATTTAATTTTTTATCTAACATTTTAAATGGGATTAAAGAGATTAAATTATTTGATAGTCACCAATATTTCTTGAGTTTTTTTAAAATTCACACAAAAAAAGCTTTATACGCAAGTAAAAAATATAATATTGTCTCTGTAAGTCCGCGTTTATTTCTTGAAATAATGTTAGCATTTGGCTTATCGGTTTTGCTTATAAAAGGCTTGCTTTTAAACAATGATTATAAATTAATAATTTCAACAACTGCAGTTTTTATGGCTTCAGCAATAAGATTAATGCCTTCATTAAATAAAATTATAATGAGCATAAATAATCTTAAATATTACGAAACATCTATTAGCAAACTTTTTGATCATGAAAAAAAATTGAGAAATTATTCAAACCAAAAAAAAGTATTAATAGATTTCAACAAAAGTATTGTATTTAAAAATATTTCTTTTGAATATTTAAAAGATAAAAAAATATTAGAAAATACAAATTTAGAAATTTTGTCAGGTGATAAAATTGGTATTGTAGGTGATAGTGGAAAAGGCAAGTCTACTATAATAAATTTAATTTCAGGTTTGTTAAAGCAATCCTCAGGTGAAATTCATATAGATAATAATAATATAAATTATGATTTTTTATTAAGGAACCTTTCCCTGATACCTCAAAATCCTTTCTTTGCCAATGGATCTATAAAAGATAATTTATGTTTTGGAGTCGACTCAGATAAGATAAATTTAGAAAAAGTTAATGAGGCATTAAAAATTGTTGAACTATTTGACTTTGTAAATGAAATGAAAGATAAAATTGATACAATCGTTGGTGAAAAAGGGTCTATTCTCTCTGGAGGGCAGCTTCAGAGATTAGGTATAGCAAGAAGCTTGTATTCTAATCCTGACCTTTTGATACTTGATGAATCGACAAATGCTTTAGACAAAGATACTCAAAAAAAAATTATAAATAACTTATTTCTTAATTATAAAAATAAAACTATAATAATAATATCTCATGACCATAATATATTAAGTGAATGTAATAAAATTTATAAAATAGAGAATAAAAAAATCCAGCTTATATGAAAGAATTATTTAGAAATAAAAAGATTTTAATTACTGGTGGCACAGGTTCTTTTGGTAAAAAATTTATTGAAATTCTAATGAAAAATTACTCACCAAGTAGAGTTGTGATTTATAGTAGAGATGAACAAAAACAATATCAGTTAGAAAAAAAATTAAAATCTGATAAATTAAGATTTTTTGTTGGAGATGTTAGGGATAAAGATAGAATTATAACAGCATCTAAAGATATAGATATTATTATTCATGCCGCTGCTATGAAGCACGTCGACATTGCTGAATATAATCCAATGGAAGCAATAAAAACAAATATTTTGGGAGCTCAAAATGTTATAGAAGCAAGCTTACAAAATAATATTAAAAAAGTAATTGCTCTTAGTACTGATAAAGCTTCTTCCCCAATAAATTTATATGGTGCAACTAAACTAACATCAGATAAACTTTTTGTTGCTGCAAATAATTTTAAAGGAAAAAACAATATAAAATTATCTGTTGTTCGTTATGGAAATGTAATGGGAAGTAGAGGATCTGTTGTCCCGTTGTTTTATTCCCAAAGAAAAAGAGGTCTTTTTACTGTCACTGACAAATCAATGACTAGATTTAACATTACTTTAGAGGAAGGTGTGAGGTTTGTTATTTCATCATTAAAAGTTATGATAGGGGGAGAAATTTTTGTTCCCAAAATACCATCTTATAATATTATTGATTTAGCAAAAGCTATATCCAGTGAAACAAAAATAAAAACAATTGGTATTAGACCAGGTGAAAAACTTCATGAAGAAATGATATCTAAAGATGAGTCTTTGAATACTATTGAATATAAAAATTTTTATGTAATTATTCCTCGTTCAAAATATTTACCTATTGATAGAAATAAATATCTCAAATTTTTGAAAAATGGCAAACTTATTCAAAAAGATTTTTCATATAACAGTTTAGAAAATAAAGATTACTTGTCAGTTCCTCAGTTAAAAAAGATTTTGAATAAAAATACTTTAGATTTTGAGATGCATTGATGTTAAATTATGCAAAACACTCAATAGATAGTAGAGATATTAAACAAGTTATCAAAGTTTTAAGATATAAGAATATTACTCAAGGAAGTGAAGTAATTAAATTTGAAAAGACTCTTGGTAAAATTTTTGGAGCAAAAGATGTAGCTGCGTTATCAAATGGAACAGCAGCACTGCATTTGTCTGGAATAGTGCTTGGCTGGAAGCCAGGCGATATAGTGTTGACTACACCAATTACATTTGCATCTACTGCAAATTCAATAATTTATTCGGGTGCGAAAGTTGATTTTGTAGACATAAATGCCACTACTTATAACATTGATGTAAATTTATTAGAGGAGAAAATTAAAAATTATAGAAAAAAAAGGATCAAAGTTAAATCTGTAATAGCAGTTGATTATGCAGGGCATCCATGTGATTGGAAGGAATTGAAATTTTTATCTAAAAAATATTCATTTAGTCTCATTAATGATAATTGTCATGCTATTGGCGCAAAGTATCAAAATACTTTAAAGTACGCAGTAAAATATGCTGATTTAGTTACTCATAGTTATCATGCAGTTAAGAATATTACTACAGGTGAAGGAGGCTCCGTGTTAAGTCAAAATAAAGCCTTTATTAAAAAGATCAAACTTTTAAGAACGCATGGCTTAAATTACTACAAGGGACCGAAACACAAAAATTTATCATCATATGACATGCAAAGTTTAGGATTTAATTATAGAATTACTGATTTTCAGTGTGCTTTAGGAACTTCACAATTAAAAAAACTTAGTAAGTTTATTAAAAAAAAAAGAAAAATTGCAAGTTTATATAATAGAGAATTCAAAGATGATGCTAGATTTGTTATTCCTAAAGAAATTGAAGATAATTACCATGCTTATCATTTGTACCCACTATTAATTAATTTTAATATAATTAAAATTACAAAAAAAATTTTATATCAAAAAATGCTTAAATCTAAGATAAAATTACAAAATCATTACTTACCAATGTATAGGCATTCATATTATAAAAAAAATTTTAATTTTAATATTAAGGATTTTCCTAACAGTGAAAATTTTTATGAAAAGCAAATTTCGCTTCCTTTATTTTATGGTATTAAAAAAAGTGAAATTTTGAAAGTTATAAAGAATATTAAAAATATTTGTAAATAATGAAAATTGCAATTATTCCTGCAAGGATTGGTAGTAAAAGAATTAAACAAAAAAACATAAAAATTTTTTGTGGAAAGCCTATAATTTACTGGACAATAAAAAAGATTATCGAATCTAAATTTTTTGATAAAATAATAGTATCTACAGACTCAGATAAAATTGCCAAAATCGTGAAAAGATATGGAGCAGAAGTCCCATTTCTACGACCTAAAAATATATCTGACGATTATACAGGAACTTTAGAAGTTGTGCGACATGCTATAGTAGAACTTAAAAATAAAAAGATTTACCCTTCTTATGTTTGCTGCGTTTATCCAACCTCTATTTTTTTGCAATCAAAAGATATTAAGAAAGGATTTCAAATTTTAAATAATAAAAATAATGAGTATGTTTTTTCAGGGTCAAACTTGACTAGCTCTTCTTATAGATCTTTTTATTTTCATAAAAGTAAATTAAATATGATGTTTAAGAAGAATTATAACTCTAGAACTCAAGATTTTAAAAAATTATATATTGATATTGGCCAATTTTATTGGGCTAAAACAACTACATGGTTAAAAAAAGATAAAATTTTTTCTACAAATTCAAAAATAGTTGTTATTCCTAAATATAGATCTTATGATATAGACACTCCTGAAGATTGGATTATTGCAGAAAAAGTATTTAGTTTAAATGAAAAAAAAAGATAGTATTTTAGTATTCGCTGCTCACCCTGATGATGAAGTTCTAGGTTGTGGTGGCACAATAGCTAAACTTTCTAAAAATCACAAAATTTATATAGTTTGTATGACCAACGGTGTGGATGCCAGAAAATATGATCAAAAAAAGAGAAATAGATTAATTTTTGAGAGACAGAAGGCTGCAATAAATTCTACTAAAATTTTAAAGTGTAAAAATATTTTTTTTTTAGATTTTCCAGATAATCAAATGGATACAGTGCCACTTTTAGAAATAATTAAAAAGGTTGAAAGCTTTATTTCAAAGATAAAACCCAAAATTATTTTTACACATAGATCAGACGATCTTAATATTGATCATGAGATAACTAACAGAGCAGTTGTGACGGCAACACGCCCTGAAAAAAAAAACAAAGTAGAGCTCACGCTTTTTTTTGAAATTCCATCTAGTACAGAATGGAATTTGAATGGTAAAAAAAAAAAAATATTTATTCAGGGTAATTGGTTTGAAGATATTACAAAAACATTTTCATTGAAACTCAAGGCTATAAAAGCTTACAAAAGTGAACTTAAAAAAAATCCTCACCCCAGATCTTTAAAGGGAATCAAATCCTTTGATAGTTGGAGAGGTGCAATTGTTGGAAAAAATTACGCTGAAAGTTTTTTAGTAGGCAGGTATATCAAATAAATAATGGATTTTATTTTTTGTCCTGAATTTTCAAAAGAAACTGGAATTGGCCATTTATCAAGGTGTATTAATCTAGCGCTTGAATTAAAAAAAAAAGGTGCTGAAATAATTTTTATAATAAATAAAAATAACCTTACTCATCTTTCAAATAAAATTGAAAAAAATTTTAAAATAAAAAAATATAAAGATGATCCAATCTTTAGTAAAAAAAAAAGATTAGAATTATTAGCAAATGAAATAAAAAAAATAAAAACTTGTTCTAAGTCAACTTTAGTAATTGATAACTACAAAGTAAATTTTAGTTGGGAAAAGAAAATTAAAAAGTTTGTAAAAAAAATATTCATAATTGATGATTTTCAAAAATCACATTTTTGTGATTTTTATTTAAATCAAGGAAATTTTTCAAAAAAAAAAAATTTACCAAAAATAATGAAAAATTGTATTACTCTATTAGGACCAAAATTCTCCCTCTTGAATTCAAAAAATCAAATAAGGAAGATTAATTATGATAATGTATTAAATAAAAATATTATAGTTTCTTTTGGAGGTTCAGATCGTGAAAATTTGACTTTTAATTGTTTGAAAATTTTAAGAGATAACTTATTTGATAAATACAAAATACAAGTTTTCTTAGGACCGTACAATAATCAATATAAGATCATTAATGAATTATTAAGATTTAAAAAAAATTTTAAGGTTTATAATTTTTCACCTAATTATGTTGATTTTTTAAAAAAAAATAATTTTTCCATTATAAATGGAGGAGTTTCTACTTTAGAAAATGTTTGTCATGGAGTTCCTAGCTTAGTATTTCAAGTTTCCAAAAATCAAAAAATGCAAACCGAATACCTAAAAAAAAAAAAGATTATATCTCTCATTAAGATTAAAAAAAAAAACTTTTTTCCAAAAAAAGAAGTTTTAAAAAAAATTTTGAAATTAATTCATAATAATTACAACCAAAAAAAAAATATATTAAATGGTCAGTCCTTAGTTGATGGATTTGGAAGCTTGAGAGTAGCAGAAATTCTCTTTCCTAGTAATGATAGATTATTAAAAATTCAGAAAACTAAATACGATGATTGTTTGACTTACTATAACTGGTTTAACGATCCTATAAATTTACAAAATTCAATTATTAAAAAAAAAACTGATGTTTTTAGCCATTTAACTTGGTTTAATAAAAAAATAACAGATAAAAATACAAATTTATTAATTTTAAAAATAAATAAATTAGCAATAGGCCAAATTAGATTTGAAAAGAAAAAAAGTTATACTTTAATAGATTATTACTTGGATGAAATAGTTAGAAATCGTGGATGGGGAAAAAAAATTTTACTTTTAGGTTTAAAAAAAATAAGATTTGATAAAAATACTATATTAAGAGCACAAGTACGAAAAAAAAACTACCCAAGTATAAAAATTTTTTTAAAATTAGGTTTTGAAATAATAAAAAAGAATAATAATTTTAGAGTTTTTGAAATAAAAATAAATAAAATAAAGACGTAACAATTAAAAATGATAATTAGGAAATATAAAAAAGGTGATGAAGTTGGAATTTTAAAATTAGATCGTTTAGTTGAAGAGCATGTTTGGAACCGCAGAAACTTAAGAAACTGGTTTTGGAAATTTAATAAAAAAAAAAGATCAATGAAAAGTATAGTTTACGTTTGTGAAAAAAATAATAAAATAATAGCAACTTTTGCCATTTTACCAATTAAATGGAAAATTTATACCCAAGAATTGAAAGCATCGCACTCTATTGCAATGATAGTACATCCAGATTACCAGAACAAAGGACTTATTAAATTTGTTGCAGACAAAGTTATACAAAAAGCAAAATCAAAAAAATTTGAATTTGTATATGGTTATCCAAATCAAAAAGCATACGATTTACACAAATATTTTTTTGGGTATGAGGATGCATTTGATCAAAATCTTTATTTTAAAAAATTAAAAAAAGAAATTAATAAAAAAAATTTTAAAGGTTTTAATTTAATAGAAACGAAGTTTTTTAGTAAATCTCATGATAAGCTATGGCAAGATATAAAAAATGAGTATCCAATTATTCTTAAACGTTCTAGCGAATTTCTAAACTGGCGCTATGCAGAAAGACCAGATCATAGATATTATATTTTTACATTATATTATAATAAAAAAAATATTGGCTACATGGTATTAAAGATCTATAAGGAAAAAAAAATATTAAGAGGCCATATTATTGATATATTTGTTAGCCAAAAAGATTTAAGATATTTTAGATATTTAATAGATAGTGCAAATAATTTTTTTATAAAAAAAAAAATGTCATGAAATTACTATGTGGTTGAATGGAAGTAAAAAATTACAAAAGTCGTTAATCTTAAAAGACTTTAAAATTAAAAGTTATAGAAAAATGATTTGTAAGTTTGATCTAAATAATAAAGATTATAAAAATATTTTAAACCCAAAAAGTTGGTATTTTACTATGGGTGATACATTTGAAATTTATTAATTATGAAGTTTAAGTTAGATCACATAGGTGTTGTAGTAAAAGATATTAAAAAAAGCTATGATTATTATGGTCAAACTTTTGGCTTTAAAAAAATTACTAAAATTATATATGAGCCAGCTCATAAAGTAAAAATCTTATTTTTAAACATTGGTTCAGGTCCGATGCCTGTTTTAGAATTAGTTATGCCAACGAGTAAAAAATCTAAAGTTTATAATTTCTTAAAAAATAAAGGCGAAGGTTTTCACCACTATGCTTATGAAGTAAACAAGATTTATAAAGCAATTGATTTTTTAAAAAGAAAAAATTGTTTTTTGATTAGTGGCATAATTCCTGGCGCTGGTCACAACAAAACTAAAACTGCCTGGTTAATTTCTGAAAAAAAAGATCTTATTGAATTAGTTGAAAAGCAAAAAAATAAGTCAGGTCTAGATAGATTTACAAAATAAATGATTTCAATTCAGAAAATTATAAAAAAAATAGGAAAAATAAAGAATTTAACTCAAATGCTCGAGTATAATGCTAAGATTAATAAAAATAAAATTTTTTTAGTATACGAAAATTATTCGATTACATTTGGTCAGACCTATGATTTAGTAAATAATTGTTGCAATTACTTGCTTTCAAAAAATTTAAAAAGACAAAATATAGTCTCTATAGTGCTTAAAAATTCAATTGAGTTTGTAATTGTTTATTTTGCATGCATTAAACTTAATTTACGACTAAATCCACTTCCATATTATTTATCGCCAAATAGCATTAAAATGAGCATTAGTTTTCTTAAACCAAAATTAGTTGTTACGGATTATTTTATGTCTGAAAAAATAGGTGGAAAATTTTATTATATAAGATTTGAAAATTTTGAAAATTTTAAAAAAGAGATAAATATTTCCAAAAAAATCATTATTAAAACTAAAAATAATGTAAAAGATGTAGCAATGCTCTACTACTCTTCAGGGACCACAGGAAAACCAAAATTAATAGAATATTCTCATAGAGCCATTATTGCTAATCAATTAGACATGATAAAAGCCAATTTTACAAAAAAAAATTCAGTGCATTTGGTCATACTACCTCTTTCACATACAGCGGCATTAAGATATTCTCTTAAACAAGCAGTTTGTCTTGGATCAAAAGTTTTAATATGTGAGAATTTTTGGAAAATCAAACAAAATTTTTGGCAAATAATTTATAAAAAAAAATTACTTTTATTGGAGTTGTTCCCTCAATAATAAATTATCTAATGACAATGCAAAAAAAATTCAATAAAAAATTTTCAAAAAAAGTTGATTTTTTTGGTTGTGGATCGTTTTCTTTGGGTAAGAATTTGCAATTAGAATTTGAAAAAAAATTTGGTGTTAGATTAAGTAATTTATATGGACTCTCGGAAGCTGGATTGACTCACTTTGATAATCCAAAAGATAAAAAAAGAAAAATTGGATCTATAGGTAAAATTATAGGTGATAAAAAAATCAAAATTATAAATAAAACAGATGATCAAAGTGGAGAAATTGCTATTAAAGCTAAAACTTTGTTTTCCGGATATTATAAAAACAAACTTCTTTATAGAAAGTCATTTAAAGATAAGTATTTTTTAACAGGCGATCTTGGTTTTATTGATAAAAATGAATATTTTTTTTTTAAAGATCGTAAAAAAGATATAATAATTAAGGGTGGTATAAATATTTCTTCAGTAGAAATAGAAAATATAATTTTGAACAACTCCATTATAAAAGAGTCAGCTGTAATACCAGTTACAGATAGTTTTTTTGGAGAAAATATTTTAGCTTTTATTACACTAAAAAATAGAAAGATTAAGTTTAACCAGGAGAGTTTTAAAAAAAAGTTAGAAAAAAAATTAGGATATTTTAAAACACCAAATGAAATTAGAGTTATTAAGAATATGCCCAAAACTTCAAACGGTAAAATTAAGAAAGTTTTATTAAAAAACTATATATGAAAAAAAAAATACTAATCTTTGGTGCAGGAGCAATAGGAAGAGGTTATATTGCACCATTATTTCATAAAATTAATTATTCAATTCATTTTGTCGACATCAATAAAAAGTTAGTAGATTTGATAAATAAAAATAAAAGTTACACAGCAGCTTTTACTAATAAAAAAAAATATGAATTTTATAAGGTTAAAGATGTTAGAGCCTTTTTACTTTCAGATAACTATGATACTAGCGATTATGATGTTGTGATATCATGTGTAGGACCCAATGAATGTTATAAAATTGCTAATAAAATTAAAAATGCTAAATTTGTTTTATCTTGTGAAAATGATCCAGAAACTGTAAATGAGTTAAAAAAGTTATCAGGTAACAAAAATATTTACTTTGGTATTCCAGATGTAATTACTTCTAACACTGCTTCTACCAAATTATTAAAAAAAGATAAGCTGATAGTAATCTCTGAAGTAGGAAAATTAATTGTTAATACTAAATATAAATTACCAAAACCTATAATTAACGTAGATGAAAAAGGAATTGTTAAACATTGGAGATGTAAATTGCTTATTCATAATGCGCCCCATGCTATTATAGCATACTTGGGATATTTAAAAGATTATGAGTTTATCCATCAAGCTATGAATGATAATGAGATAAAAAAAATTGTTAGAGGAGCAATGGATGAAATAACAAGTGGATTAATAGTTTCAAAATTTACTGACAAGAAATTTGCGCTTGATTACAAGAAAAAAGAGTTAAGCAGATTTGAAAATAAATTATTATTTGATCCTATCAGCAGAGTATCTAGAAATCCTTTAAGAAAATTGGATAAAAACAATAGACTACCATTAGCATTAAGAGTTGCATCTTTTGGAAAAAAACTTCCAAAAAATTTATCAATTGGTTTAATCGCTGCCTTAAATTATATTAATAATAAAGATATGGAATCAATTCATTTGCAGAATCTAAAAAAATCACTTGGTGAAAGTAAATTGCTTGAAGATTTGTGCGGAATACTTCAATCTGAACCATTAAATCAATATTGTACAGATCAAATTAATAATAAATTTTTTAAATCTAATGGATAGAAAAAAAGAATTAAAAGTTGCGATAGAAGCTTCAAAAAAAGCAGCTAAAACAATTATGCAATTTTACAAAAAAAGTTTGTATGTGCAAAAAAAAAATAATCTTCCTAGAGAAATAGTTACTCAAGTGGATTTAATTGTTGAAAAAGAGATTAAAACTATAATAAAATTAAATTTCAAAAAACATAGTATTCTTGGAGAGGAAAGTGGTTTCGAAAATAAAAAAAGTGACTATATTTGGATAATAGATCCAATTGATGGAACAGTAAACTATACAAGAGGCCTAAATAATTTTTGTATTTCGATAGCACTTGAGTTTAAAAAAAAAATTATTTTAGGTGTCGTTTACAATCCTAAAACTGACGAATGCTATTATGCAGTGAAAAAAGGAGGAGCTTTTTTAAATGGAAATAAAATTTTTGTATCCAAAAATAAAAATATTCAAGACAGTTTAATGGTTTGTGCTTTTTCATCAAATAAAAATAAAATTTCAAAAAAAGAGTATGAAGTTTTTGGTAAATTAAATAATGAGTCTCAAGGTGTTTTAAGAATTGGTAGTGCTGCACTTAGTTTATGCTATCTTGCAAAAGGATCAATTGATGGATTCTGGGGAAAAAATGTAAAGTTATGGGATGTTGCTGCCGGTTGTTGTATTTTAAATGAAGCTGGAGGAGAAATATTTTTGAATAAATTAAAAAATGACTATGCAAATCTAATAGCCACAAATTCACTTATATCGTTATCATTAAAAACTAAGTTGAAAAGTATAATTTAATACTGTATTAAATTTTACCCCAAGTGATAAAACTATAGTATTGGAACTTAATGTTAAAATCAAAAGCAGCTATATTTAAATCAAAAAAACAAGGCATAATAATTGATGATATTTTTTTAACCGAACCAAATAAAAATGAGGTAATAATTAAAAATTTCTATACTGGCTTATGTGGATCAATTTTAACTAATTTATCTAGAGATCCAAGTTTGCCGGAATTACTTGGTCATGAGGGAACAGGTAAAGTTATCAGCAAGGGTAAAAATGTTAAGCATGTGAAAGTAGGTGACGAAGTATTAATTAGTTGGATGCCATATAACGCAAGTAAAGATACAAATTATTTTCAATGGACTAATTTTTTTTATAAAGGTAAGAAGATTAATTCTTTAATTTACACTCTATCAGAATACTCAAAGCTTCATTCCCAGTTTGTTTCTAAATTACCTAAAAACATTGACCATAAAGAAGCTTCAATTTTAGGATGTGCCGTAATCTCAGGATATTCACCAGTTTTAAAAAATAAAGATTTAAACTCAAAATCAAGTGTAGCTATTATTGGAGCGGGAGGTTTAGGTCTATTAGCTTTAAATGCTGCAAAAAATAAAAAAATTAAGAATATCACCTTGATTGAAAATGATAAAACGAAACTGAAATATGGAAAGAAATTTGGAATAAAAAATATGGTAGATATAAATGATAAAGATTTCTTTAAAATAATAGATAAAATTACTAATAATTCTGGATTTGATTATATTTATGATTTTGTGGGTAAAAAAGAAATTCATGAAAAGTCTTTAAGTATTTTAAAAAAAAGCATCCCAGGATTTTCTACAGGAGGCACGTTAGTTATAATAGGATTAGGCTATGATAAGTCAGAGTTTTTCTCAAAACAATTATTACTGAATGAACAAACAATAAAAGGTATAAGAGGAGGAAGTGTTAAAATGAAATCTGATTTACCAAAAATCTACAAAGATTTGAAAAATAAAAAGATTAAAATGAATATTATTATTAGTGAAGTTTTTGATTTTTACCAAATTAAGTATGCAGCAAATAAACTTAAAAAAGGAAAAATTTTTGGAAGAGCTGTAATAAAAATAAATTAATGAAATTCTCTAACTCTAAAAAATTTTATAATAAAAGTAAAAAAGTTTTAGCTGGACCTTCTACCTTTGGTAAAAGTTATGATCTTTTTTTAAATAATGCAGCACCTTTTGTATTAGATAGGTGTAAAGACGCATATGCCTATGATGTTGATGGCAACAAGTATATTGATACAATATCTTCTTTAGGTGCAATTATACTTGGACACGCAAATAGTGAAGTGAATAATTTTGTTAAAAAGCAAATTGACAAGGGATCAAGTTATTCTGTACCAAGCAAATTAGAACAACAACTAGCAAAAATTTTGTGTGATAATATTCCTTCCGCAGAAATGGTAAAATTTGGAAAAAACGGAAATGATGTTACTGGAGCAGCAATAAGATTAGCGAGACATTATACAAAAAAAAATCATATTCTTTATTGTGGCTATCATGGTTGGCAAGATTGGTATGTGTGTAATACATCAATGGATTCAGGAATTCCTGTTGAAATAAAAAGATATACACATTCTTTTAAATATAATGATGTAAGATCACTAGATAATTTATTTAAGAAGTATAAGAACCAAGTTGCTTGTGTAATATTAGAGCCTATATCAAAAGAAAAGCCAATTTGTCCAGTTTTATGTTCTGCTTGTAAAAAAGATAAAAGAAAAAAATGTTTTGGTTTTTTGAACAGGATACAAAAATTAACTAGACAAAATAATGCACTTCTCATTTTTGATGAAGTTGTGACTGGTTTCAGATTTAGTAGCGGTGGTTACCAGAAAATTTGTAAAATTACCCCAGATTTATCATGTTTTTCAAAAGCAATGGCAAATGGATTTCCCTTAGCTGCATTGGTTGGTAAAAAAAAAATTATGTCTCAATTTAGCGGTATTTATTATTCATTAACATTTGCAGGTGAAACAATGAGCTTAGCAGCTTCTATAAAAACAATTCAATTGCTAAAAAAAAATAAAGTTTATGCATATATTCATAAACAAGGAAGTTTAACAAGAGAAGTAGTAGAAAAAAAAATTAATGATTTAAATTTAAAAGATTTTATAAAAATACTTGGGCATCCAGGAAAATTAATTTTTGTGTTTAATGATTTTAATAATATCTCAGGTGGTGTTTTAAGATTATATTGGATTAAAAGATTAGCAGAATTAGGTGTTCTTACTAATGGAACTCAAATTTTAAATTATTCTCATAATCAAAAAATAATTAATATGTTAATAAAGAATTACTCAATTGTTCTGGAAGAAATTAAAAAACTGATTAAAAATGATTTTTTTTTAAAATTTAAAAATAAAATAAAATTAAATAAAGATATAAGAGAAATTTAATGCATCAATGTTTGAGTTGTAAAAATAAAAAATTTAATACATTAATAAACCTTCAAAATTTTCCTATTTATTGGGGGGCGTTAGCAAAAAAATTTATTCATAGAGTGAAGTTTTATCCATTACGAATTGGAGAATGTTTAAATTGTGGACTAGTTCAACAAACGAAAATTTTAAGTAAACGTATCATGGATAAAATTTATGAAACAGAAAATTACTTATGTCCATCACCAGAAAAAAGTGGCATGGGTACAAGAGAAATTTTAAAATTTTATAATTTCTTTAAAAAACAAAATTTAAAAAAAGGTAAAATATTAGAAATTGCTTGTTATGACTGCTACTTGCTAAAAAAAATGTATAAGGATGATTGGGATATTCATGGTTGTGACCCGTCTATTGATACAACAAATTTTTTAAAAAATTTTCCCAAAAAAAGAGTAAAAAAAAAATTTTTTGATAAATCTATTTATCCAGCTAATTCTTTTGATGTAATTATTTTTAGAAATCTCTTAGAGCATGTGGAAGATTTAAATCATTTTTTATCAGAAGTAAGCTATGCATTAAAAGATAACGGACAAATATTTATTGACGTTCCTAATATGAAAGAGATAGGTAAAATTGGTGGTTTTGGACTTTTTTTTCATCAACATCTTTCTTACTTTACGATATCAACAATATCTAAACTTTTGGAAAATAATAATTTTATAGTTAGTGACTATTATGAAGGAAGACCAAATTTATTTGTAAAAGCAAAGAAAATAAATGGAGAGATAAAAAATAGAAAAAAATTCTCACTAAAATCTAATAATTTAGAAAATAGCTTAAAAGTAAAAAAAAAAGTTTTAAGTATTTTTAAAAACAAAAAAAATAAAAAGATTATTTTATTTGGGGCAAGTGCACTATGCACTACAATAGTAAATTTTTTGAGTGTCACTGATAGAAAAAAAATAATTTTAGTATCAGATAATGATATAGAAAAATTTAATAAAGTTCTTTGTGGATCAAATTTTATTATTAAAGAACCTTCTATATTAAAACAAATAGATTTCGATGTTATATTAATATGCTCCTATTTCTTTATTGAAGAGATTATAAAATCAATTATTAAAAAAGGTGTAAAAAAAGAAAAAATTAAAAAATTAATATAAACCATGACATCTTTAGAAAAAAAAGTTTATAAAATATTTTTAAAAGTTTTAAAATTAAAAAAAGTGAGTGATCTAAGTGAAAAATCAAGCCCTAGAAATATTAATACCTGGGATTCACTTGCTCATATCGAGATAGTTACCAATCTAAATAAAGTTTTCAAAATTGATATAAAGTTTGAAGATTTAATGAAGATAAATAATTTAAAAGACGTTTTTAAAATACTAAAAAAATATAATGTCAAATAAGTTTATTATAGAAAAAAATATAATTTCTGATGATAGTAGTTGTTATTTAATTGCAGAAATTGGTTCAAATCATAATAGATCAAAAAAAACTGTTAAAAAATTAATTGATGCCTCTGCTGATGCAGGGTTTAATGCTGTTAAATTTCAAATCTATGATCCTGAAGAAGCATTTTCAAAAAATGAGAGTACAAAAGATGTTAGACTCAATCACCTTTATGGATTGAAACCTTGGTGGCAAATTGCTAGAGACAAAATTTTGATGCCTAGAGAATGGTTTGAAGAAATGTTTTTATATGTTAGAAAAAAAAAAATGACACCTTTATCTGCTATCCATAATGAAAAAGATTGTCAATTTTTGAAAAAATTTGGTTTACCAGCAATTAAAATTGCTTCAATTGACCTAAACTTTAGACAATTACATCAAAGTTTATTAAAATTTAATTTACCATTTATTATATCTAGCGGAATGGCCTCAAATAAAGAGATTAATGACACAGTAAATTTCTTTAAAAAAAACAAAGCTAAAATATGTCTTTTGCATTGTAATTCTTGTTATCCACCTGAGCCAGAAGAAATGAATTTGAATAATATAATACAATTTAAAAAAGATTATAAATTTCCAATAGGTTTATCCGATCATGCTTCAAATAATTATGCAAGCTTTGCCGCTGTTACTATGGGAGCCAAAATAATAGAAAAGCACATTACTTTAGATAAAAAATATCCAGGACCAGATCATCCATTTGCAATTGAGCCAAGTGAAATGAAAGAGTTTGTTAAGGGAATAAGATTTATTGAAAAATCACTTGGCAATTACAAAAGAAAACTTTCAACAAATGAAGAAAAAAATAAAAAAATGATTAGAAGAAGTCTTGTTGCAAAAAGAAATCTTGAAAAAGGCTCCTATATAAATGAGAAAGACATTAAATATGCGAGACCAGGCACAGGTATTCCTACTACTGAAGCCGATATTTATTTTAGAAAAAAATTGAAAAAAAAAATAAATGCAGAGACAGTATTAATGGCTAAGCATTTTGAATAGTAAAATAATTAATTATTATGAAAAATAATTGTTTTAAATATAATACTACTAGTCCAAGTTTAAAAAATACAATAAATTTTGGAAAGTTCCCATATATTAATTCAGCAATATCTCTGTCACAAAAAAAAAAAATTCTCTCAAGATTTAGAGTTAATGATTTATATGGTACTTTAAAAATAAGATATCATAAAAGATATAATCATTTAAAAGTAGAAACTCATATAAATAAAAAACTTTTGAATTTTTTTTATTCGAAATTTTATAATTATCCTTCATTTATTAAAACTAAAGAACTACCCAAAAGAGAGAAAACTTTTTTAAAATTTTTTAGATCTTTTTTAAAAAAAAAAAAATATGTTAATATAAATAAAGAAGTTTTAGAGATAGGTTGTTATGATGGAATCTTACTTAAAGAATTAAAAAAAATTAATTTTAATGTTGAAGGGTGTGAGCCAAGTGATGGCGCCAAAATAGCAAAAAGGAATGGTATTAAGATAATAAAAGATTTTTTTAAGCCTAATAACTATCACAAAAAATTTGATATTGTGATTGCTAGACATGTTCTCGAACATTTGGAAAAGCCATATTTTTTTTTAAAAGATATAACTAAAGTTTTAAAAAATGATGGTTATGTAATTATAGAAGTTCCGAATGCTAGTTTTTATCTAAAGAATGGTCTACTTGAGGTTTTTTCTTTACAGCATCTTCAGTATTTTACACCTGAATCAATGAAAAAATTATTTGAAAGTTTAAATTTAGAAGTTTGTAAATATCATCAAACACCTGAAAATTTAATTTTTTTTGGTAAAAGAAAAAATAAAATTATAAAAAAATATTACAAACCAACTATAGATATCACAAATTTTTTAAATAAAATTCAGAAAAATAAAAAAAGTATTTTGAAAGTTATCAATAGGTTTGAAAACAAAAATATTCTATTTTGGGGAGCAGGTGGTTTTTTTATCGCAGCAATTAATTTGTACAATATTAAACCTGGGATTAGTAAATATATTGTTGACAGTGATATTAATAAAAAAAATAAGTTTTTTTTAGGAACAAATCTAAAAATAATTACACCTGACAAAATAAAAAAATTTCAAGTAGATTTAATTATAATTACATCCTATTATTCTAATGAAATCATTGATATTATTTCAAAAAATAAAATAAATTGCAGTGTTTTAAAAATTTTTCCAAATATTTCTCTAATAAATTTAAAAAATATAAAGACATAATTAATTTAGTGATCACATTTTAACCATTAAATTAGTTGATTAATAAATATAAATTTTATTAAAAATAATGCAGATCATATTTCATCACATAAGCTATTATTCTCTTCCATTAATATTTTTTTTAAAAATATTGGGTTTTAAAATTTATTACATTCATGTTGCATTGAGTTCAATTTCAAAAAAAGATAAAATATTTAAATTATTAAAAAAAATAGATATTTATCCACTATCAATCGAGTCAATTAAAAGAATTGATCCAAAATATTATGAAGAGTCAGATGGTGATGTGAGAGATGTAACAAAAAAATATTTTAAAAAATTGTTCAATGATGATTATTTGAAGAAAATAAGTTATTTTTTTGATACTGGCAAAAATTTTTCTAAAATAAAAGTTATGTTTAATGAGTTTTTATTTCTAAAAAATTTTGATGCTATAAGAATTAAAATATGGGCAGATAACAACTTTAAGAAAAAAATAATATTTTTAAGTTTTGATTTTAATGCATTATTTATAAATATAAAAAAACAAAATATTATTAAAATAGTAATACCGATTAGTTTTATTTTATATTTTTTTAGTATTTTACTATCAATTTTAAAAATAAATTTTAAAAAGAAAAAAAAGGTATTAATAAATTCTCAAAAAAAAAAATTGTTAGATTATGAAGATAAAATTTGTTTGGTGAATAACCATGGTCGTTATTACGGTCAAATGTTTAAAAAAGATATCTTTTACTCAAAAAAAAAAGACTCAAAATTAAATGAAAATAATATTTTACATCTTAGTTATGATTATACACCAATTGATAACGTAAAAAATTTTAGTTTAATTTGTTCAAAATATGAGACGATAAAAATAATATGTGATAATTTTTTTACTATATTGAAAATATTAGCCTTATCTATTATGTCACGTAAATTATTTGTTTCAGTTATAGTTATAAAGTATTTTATTCAATTCAAAAAATTTGAATACAAAATTAAAAATTTTAAAAAACTTAAATTTGCTCTAATAGATTTTGATCAATTGTGCCCCAAAGAATTAATCTTAGCATTACAATCTAATAAAATTAAAACTATAGCTATTCAAGAAAGACCTCTTGCAAGTTTTATGAAAAATTGGGGACTTATATTAGATGAGTATTTTGTATCAAGTGATTTTTTTAAAAGAAAAATTCAATCAAATAGATCATTTGTAATTAATAAAATATTTGTAATCGGACCATATAGAGCTGAATGGATTAATTTTTTTAAAAAAAATAAAAAAAAATTGGAGCAAAAGATTCAAAAAAAAATATCTAATTATAAAAAAATAATTGTTATATTAGGCTACACGACAGAAAGAACTGCTTATGACTCAAATATAGAATTTCTTACTAATTGGAATTCACATAAAGCTTTTTTAAATGATATCATTAGATTGGCAAAAAATTTTAGAAATAACTTGTTTATCCTGAGGTTTAAAAACCTTGAATGGACGAAAAATAAAAAGTTTATGAAAGAAATGATCGAAATAAAAAATAATAAAAATATCGTTTTGTCATCAGAATATAGTAAAGATAGGTATGTTTATCATCT
>MDTB01018807.1_pt1 | contig 20204 bp, 1 predicted proteins | sample 811161 | NCBI WGS metagenome assembly MDTB01 (sample SAMN05326650, study PRJNA326480) | marine metagenome | isolation source: seawater | place: Mediterranean Sea | collected 2009 | reverse complement strand
TTGTTTATTTCTTTTGTTCCTTAATATCCTCCATTCAAGTAATCAGGCAATCTTTTAGCAGGGTCTGTGTTGTATGTTTCATTGTCCTTGATATCTTTATGATCTTTTTCGATTACACCATCATTACCAACTTGTCCCACACTGTTAACTCTGTATGGATTGCCAGAAGCGTCGATAATAACATTTGTTTTTGCTCTTCTGAAACTAATAGTATTAGCAAGGTTAATTGGGAAACCACGAGAATCTGTTTCTTCATTAGTTCCTTCAGGTATAGAACCGTCAACGGCACTATGATTTCTATGAAGATCAATAGAATTGGCTACAAGAGCTTGAGCGTTTTTAACATTTTCAAATTTAGTTTCACTAATAGTTGTGTTAAGGAATATTGCCTTATCAATATCAGCAGATGTAAAATCAGCTCCAGTAACATTTGCTCCACTAAAATCACAATGAGTAATTTTTGCGTTTGTGAAATTGACATTTGTTAAATCAGCGTAGGTGAATCTAGTAGCACTTAAATCGCAATTAGTAAAGTTTGCACCAGTTAAATTAGCACCACTAAAGTCCAAAACCATATCGGTAGCGTGTGTATGTGTTGCACCACTCATATCGATACCGCTTAAATTAATACCAGATAAATCGGATGCTCTACCAATCCATTTATTGTTTCCAAATGCTGCTCCTTGAAAGCTTACATTATTTAATGTTGCTTTACCCAATCCAGAAATATCCATGTATCCCGTTGATAATCTATTTGCATCTGGATAGGCAGCGGGATTACTGTAAAAACCACCACCAGTAAGTTTAGATTGATTTAAGGTAGCACCACTAAAGTCAACATATGTCAAATTTGCATTATCAAATGAATTGCCTTCTAAATTACAATTTTTAAATGAAGCACCACTCAAATCACAACCACTGAAATCACAATGTTTAATGGTTAAACCATCGAATATAGCACCACCACTCAAATCTGAACCTATAAATTCAATATGTAGTAATTCTGGTTTAGATATTTCTTTACCAACACCACTCAAATCAATTTCCGCAAAAGACATATCATGAAATTTACAATAGTTCAAATTAGCTGGAAATTTACTATTGAAAACAGCTTTAACCAAACCTTTTCTTGTCAGGTCAGCAGCTTGATTTCCAGATTGAGAAAAGTCGCAACCACTTAAATCAGCATTACTAATATCTACATTAGTTAAAGTAGCGTTTTTGAATGATACTCCGTGTATTACCGAATTACTTAAATCGAATACAACATTGTTAGCTGGATTACCACCGTCTACTTTACCTAGTGTTGCTGCTTCAAATGATTTCATTGTATTAACAACTACATTTACACCATTTACAACAATACTTTTATTAATTGGAGCAGGCATTACAACACCTTCTAAATCCGCACCACTAAAGTCAACATTCGTAATGTTAGTATTAGACAAATCAACACCTGTCAAATCAGCACTTGTTAAATCCGCACCACTTAAATCAGCATTACTTAAATCAACACCAGTTAAATCAGCACCTATCATGTTTGCACCAACTAATATAGACATTCCTAATTTTGCCGCTAATGTAGAACCTCTTAAATCAGCATTTGTAAAGTTTGCGCCCATTAATATTGTATTAGCATCTGTCTCTAATCCTCTTAATGTAGCTCCACTAAAGTCCATTCCATTTACAGCAACTTTATATTCTCCTTTGGCATTCAAATATTCAATTCTAGGACTAACAAATGTGGATGTTAAATTCAAACCATTAGCTGAAACATCTTTAAATGTTTGAACTCTACTAATATCTACAATTTTTAATGCAGCATTGGCATCATGGAATATATCCTGATGAATAGTTGTATTTGTAAAATTGATACCACTATCTTCAAATGTAGGGTCTTCTAAAGCACGTTTTAAACTAGCTTTAAAATCTGTTAATAGTTGAGCTGTTGGTAAATTTATTGTAGCTCCACTAAAGTCAATACCACTCAAATCAGAAAGACTCAAATCGACATCTCTTAAAGTACAACCTTCAAAAGAAAAGTTATTTAAACCAACTTTGTTGATTTTAGCACCACTTAAATCAATATGTTTGATATTTGCTCTTCCTAGTTTATCGTATATTGGAACATTATTTTTATCTACTTGTGTATTTACTGCACTTAAATCACAGCTAGTTAAAATGATTTCATGTAATTTATTGTTTTTGACACCACTCAAATCCATTTGTCCCAAATTAAGTCCACTCATATCAACACCACTTAAGTCTGCCCCATGGAAATTAACACCAGTCAAGATACAATCTTTTAAATCAGCATTTGATAAATCTACATTTGTAAAGTTAACATTTTGGAAATCACAAGCGGTAAATTGAACATTTGTAAATTCGGCTCCACTAAAGTCCATATCACCACAGTTGTGTAAATCAACGTGGGTAAATGATAAATCTATAAATTTTGTTCCAATAGCTGAACCATTCCAATTAATTGGTAAGGCAGCAGTTCCACTTAAATCGGATTCTTTTATAGTGGCATAATCAAATGTTGATTTACCTAAACCTCTACCTCTAATTCTGGAAAATGAAAGGTCTTCAACTGTAGCCCCACTTAAATCAATTTCACCAAAATTCATACCACTAATATCAACGTGGGATATATCAACACCTACCATAGAAACTTTTTCTGTTTCAGCATTTTCGAATGTTGTCATATGAACGGCGTGTTTACTGGTGCTACCAATTTTACAGTGATCAAATATCGCATTGATTAAAATAGCATCATTAAATGATGTATCAAAAATTTCTGAACCACTGAAATCAGTTCCGTTAGCGAAAACAACACCACTGAAATCCGAAGCACTAATATCTGATTTTTCCATATGTTTAGACCAGTAAACAAAACCATCTGTTGGTGGATTCAATAAAGCTCTAACACCAACATTGGATGATGCGTCAATCTCGTGTAATTTGGCTCCCATCATATCTGCTCCAGTTAAATCTGTAGCACTTAAATCGATTGCTGTCATATCAGTGTTTGTCAAATTGGCTTGTTTCATATTTGTATTATGCAATGAAGCACCACTTAAATCAGCACCAGATAAATCTAAACGTGTTTTAATTTCTACTGTATCTCCGTCAATAATTTTAGTTCTACCTGGCTTTTCAGGGAATTTAGTATCGTCTTGAAATAAACCGTCTTCACCATGCGCTCTAGCTTGACCATTTGCCTGAGGAACATTTGATAAATCAATTGAACCACTAATATCCCAACCAACGTGATTAACAACTGCTGCTGAGTTCCAGAATGAAAAGTTAACACCGGTAGGTTCTTCGAAAGTAGAACCACACGATTTGGTATACAATAAATTAGCAATTGTATCTTTAATATCTGCAACAGAACCTGCTTTAATTCTTTTAATACTATCTTTGATATTAAACGTTATTGTTGCTTTCTTAAGTGTATATTGTGTTTCTAAAGAATTTTGTGCTCCTTCGTTTCTAGATTTATGTGTACTATTTGCTAGTTTTGTCATTGTTAACGACCTAATGGTTCCATGATTAATTCCACTATTTATTAATGCATTTGCATCAACATTGTCAGAATCATCAATTAAACCTTTTGGCCAGATAGTTTCACCATCACTATTAGAATCATCACTCCAAAATGCTCCTTCAAAATCGGTTTCATACATATTTGCATCTGTAAAATCAGTTCCAAAAATAATAGCATCTTTAAAGCTAGCACCACTTAAATCAGCACCCAAAAAGGAAGCCCCTGTTAAATCAGCACCTTCAAAATCAACAAATCTTAAATCACTATTATGGAATTGTGCTCCTATTAAAGAACAATTTTTAAAACTATAAGATTTTGTAGCATCTGTTCCAGCATCAGAAAATTGAATATTATTTGCTTCTAAATAATTTAATCCAACATATTTATACGATTCGTAAGTATGTGGTGCCGCAAGACGCAAATCTTGGGTGCGTCTACCCCTAGAATCAGTAGGACCCAATACAGATTTTTGTTGACTAGCAAATTGATTCTTTGGTTTATCGCATTTATCATCATCTGCCGCTCCAGCACCATCGGTGCTAGGTGTTACCGTACAACCTGATATTTTTGGTCCATATCCTTTTGTTGTTTGAGAGTTTGCCATTAAAGCACCGGACAAGTCAAGTCCTGAAATATCAGCACCTCTTAAATCGATACTTCTAATGTCTGACCTTGCTAAGGATGCACCAACCAAATTAGCATTTTGTAAATTAGCATAAGTCATGTCTAATGGTAGACCAACCTGTGGTGTTTCTGTTGCTACACCATTAATAACAACTAAACCATTATTAGAGAAATCGACAACTCCTGCTAAATTATAACCTAATTTTTCACCATTCCAAGTATTATTTCCATAATCATATGTAGTGTCTTCTAGAGAGGATAAAAATCCTTTCATTAATTTTCTTTTTGGACCCTTAGATTTACTTAAACTTTCAAGTGCATATGGTTTATTTTCAACACCATCTACAATAGAAGCTCCATCCGCTCCATTAAACCAAACACTTCTTCCACCAGTATTACTAACGGCTTCTGTTCTTTGAATAAAATCTTGAGCACCTCCAGCACCAGCCTTAGGAATATTTATGTATTTTGTTCCTACTGGTGTATACCAAGCTGTATCCGTATTAGATAAATTCCAACCACGTAAAGCGCCCAAAAATTCTCTAACGGATATTTCTTTGTTGGTATAGTCATATGTGGAAAGTCCTGTATCCCATTTAAAATCAAAACCAGCTGGGAAAAATGCATCTTCAGAATTAACTACATGATTAAAACTAGTATCTTGAATTTTAGCGTGATAAAATACAGCTCCTTCGATATCACATCCACTAAAATCAGCAGCTGTTAAATTAGCACCTGTAAAATCACAACGACGCAAATCAACGTGATCTGTATCAGTTCGTTTTTTACAAAATTCAAAGTTTACACCAGATAAATCTGCTTTATAAAAACTAGCTCCTCGAACATTTGCACCAGATAAATCATATACTTTATTGTCTCGTTTTGTAATATCTACAACAGCTTTTGGTGGAATGGAATCTTGAACATGACTGTGAGACCATCCTGCTTCATTAGCTTTTGGTATTTTCCAAGGTTGCGAATTATCTTTTAATATTTGTAAAGCTTTAGTTTCATCAGATACATCTTTATAATATAATTTAACATCCAGAGCATTATTTAAATTGTTATGTTCAATGACCCATTGATTATTTACATAATATATTTCGTAAGTTGCACCCGCTGCATCCGCAGCTCCTACATAATGATTTTGATTGTTTTTCGCAGCTCCTTGTAAAACGAATTCTTCAGCAGCTAAAACATTAGCACTAGAATCAGTAGCTAGACCTTTTCTTGAACCCAATAGTTGTAATGTTTCAGTTGCACCAGCAGCATACGTTTTATTACGGAATGATTCTTGAGCGAAATCAATATATTGCATATCAACTTGAACAAAATTGGCCGAATTGTCTACTCTAGGTGCAATCACCTCATTACCAACATACGTTTCATTTGCATTTTTACTAAATAAATCCGTAACTATTGTTTTGTTAGAATCGGATAAAGCTTCTAAAGCAACACTTTGCAATTGTGTGCCCAATTTAACACGTGGATAACCCAATGCCTGTTCTACAACAGTAGGGTTATTTGAAGACATATCGTGTAAAGAAAATTGACCACTAATATCCATAGTTGTTAATGCAGGATCAGCAAGACCACCCACCAATGAATTACTAACATCGTAAACATGGGTTGTAATAGAATTATACCACAATGATTCCCATGTTCTAGCCAGTTGATTTTCTGTTTCACCTTCAAGACCAGCTGCTACTACTGTTGTAGTTGCTTTTGGACCACAGTAAAAATTCCAATTTAAATTATCTGGATCTTCCTTGTTATTAATTACAGCAATATCATATGCGAAACCTTGTGGCCAAGATTCTGCCTTTTTAGGATTTCTAGCATCGACAAATACAGTTCTATTAAATTTAGTCCAATTAGTGAATTTAGCACCTTTTAAATCAACTCCAGTAAATACAACATCCGTTAAATCAGCACCACTAAAATCAACACCACTTAAGTCTACTCCAGTTCCTTTTTTCCAATTTTTAGCAGCATTTGTATTTCTTGCTGCTGGCACAATTAATTCTGCTGATTCAAATACAGAACCAGATAAATTAGCACCAGAAAAGTCAACGGCATTACCATTAGCATCTAACATATCATCTTTCTTAAATGAATGGTTAATCCAAACTCTTCTACCAGCAGCAATCATTTCTGCTACGGTAATATTATCAACACGATTTCTAGTTCCACCAACTTCTAATAGTTCTCCTCCTACTACAGCAGATATATCCATACCCAATGGCCATTTTGCCGCGTGTGGATTTTTAACATGACTAAAGTTAACATTTGTTAAATTCGCATTATAAACTACATTATCTGCATGTGCTTTGTCTACAGCTGTTAAACCTGCTTGACTGCCCCAAGCATTTGTAAATTCAACATCTGTTAAATCTACACCTGAAAAATCTGCGCCAGTAAGATCTGCTCCGTGAAATTTAGCACCTTCAATAGTTACTGTTGTACTAAAATCAGCACCAATTAAACTAGCACCCGAAAAATCAACTTTATTCAAAGAACAATCTTCGAATACTGTATTACGAGATGAATCTACGGTCGTTGGTGTTCCATCACTTGCAACAGTAGTTGATGGGAACGAAGCACCAACGAAAGTGACACCTGTTGCGTCGCCGCCTTCTGCTCCTAAATCAGAATGTTTAAAATGCATTTGTGTATAAGCGCTATTACTTGTAAAATCAACATAGTTAAAGTTGGAATATGCATTTCCTCCTGCTGTTTTTTTATAAACTACGCCACTTAAATCCTGTAGAGGATGACTCAATGTTTCATATTTATTACAGGATAATTGTGTTTGTGTTTTTAAATAAACTTCATTAGCAGCATTGTTAAAACCTCTACCGTGTTCCAAACTAGTGATATTTGCAATAGCTGTATTAGCTAAATCTTGATCAGCATATCTAGTAATTGGAAGATTTTTTATTGTATTGTTTTTAGAACCATATAAATCATTGGTTGAAATATCGATATAATCAGTAGGGTTGCCATTGGCATCTACTGCTATTGCCCCTGAAAAATCTGTATTTAGCAATATTTTATCTACAATTGTTTTGGTAATTTTTGGTTGTTCATCACCAGCATCTAAATAAAATTGTGCTCCTCTTCTAAAATGAGGTGTAATAATACCACTAATATCACGTTCCCATCCTAATGCACCCATAGTATTAAAACCTTCCGGAAATTTAGGCATTACTTCCATTAAAATATTATCTCTATGAGCTCGTGTTTTTATTTCATCGGTGGTTAAAGTTGCAACATCTTTTTTATAAAGAGCATCATCATATATTGGTGCTTTTGGGTTCATTTTAGCTTCTTTTAAAAAGTTAAATACTAATCTACCATTTATAGGTCCTATATTAGGGTTGAATTTTGCTTGAAGCTTCTTTTCCCAATAACCCAATTCTTTCAATTGTGCTGTTTTTTCTGTTTTAATCACACCTTTTGAATCAGTGTAATCCACACCATATTCATATGTTGTATATAAATCTTCAGATGCTAAAGTCCAATATTCACCATTTAAATAAGATTGTTTTATTTTTTTAGTCCAATGTTTTCCGTTATCATCTATTTCTAATTTTTCATTATCTATTATTTCATTGCCGGGTTGCACATAATAAAATGGACCGGAACCAATAAAATTAGCACCTGTTCCAAAATCAGCATGAGTAAAATCTGCATGTGCTATATTAGCACCCCAAAATTTACAACCTTGAATTTTCGCACCACTAAAATCAGCATATGCTAAATTGGCACCAATAAAATCAACATCCTTCAAATTAGCATTTACAAAATTACTTCTTACTAAATCTGTTCTAGTTAATTTATCATTATTTTCATAAAATGAAAAATCAGCACCTTCTAAATCAGCACCACTGAAATCTGAACCTCTTAACATAGCACCATTAAATTTCGCCGATTTTGCACTACAATGTTCAAAATTAGAGTATGGTAATACAACCATTGACATATCACAACTATCAAAAATAGTTGGATTGTTAGAGAGATCGGTTGGAACAGAAAAATCGTATCTAGGTTGATAATGTTTATAATCATTTACATTTTTAAATTTATTTTGGTAAGCAGTTTTATCTTGTTGAATTGTGTTAGACCATAATATCAAATCACCTCCAGTTTTTACACCTGACTCTTCCCAAACATGGTTAGGTGGGAAGGCATCTATTTTTAAAGGATTAATAGGAGTATTACCATCTGCTTTTGATGAAAGTATATTAATATAAACTTCACGTAAATCAGCATTATTAACACTTTTAGTATTACTCCAATTCCAAATAGTATCGTATGTAATTTGTTTAATTGAACCTCCAAATTCAAACTTTGTTTCTTCAGCCTTAAAACTACCATTTGCGGTATTTTTCTTTAATGCCAAAAAGTATTTTGCATCTGTTGTAGCGAATACATTATAAGATACATCATTAACAATATAACCTTTTGTAAAGTCGATACCTCCTAATAATGGTTTACCTGAACGTAATAAATCAACACCTTTTGCTTCATCGATATTATAAGCCATTTTTAACTCGTATGTATTGATTTTTGTTTCATCTGATGCAGAGGTAGCATTATGAGCTATCAAATTCTCTTTAGTAAAGTGTAATCCTGTTTGAATATTGGTTTGTTTCTTTGTATTATTATTATCTGTTAATTTGTTTAATGCCATACCATAAGGCCACATACTTACACTAGGTTTATATGTCAAAATTGATGAATTATTTGCATTTTCCATTGTATCGACTTTCCAAAAATGTGCTTCGGATAATACATATCTACCTTCTAATGCATTTTCAGGATAAGTTCTTGCAACATCAATACCATTCACATTTTCTACCTTTTCTTCATTGATATTTACACCACTATCTTTAAATTTAGTAGTTTGACCTGTTAATTCTGAATAACCAATTAAACAACCTTCTAAATCGGTTTTTATTATTTGTGCTCCGGTTAAATCAGCACCTCTAAGATTAACGCCATTTAATGAAGTGTCATGCAATATAGCTCCTCTCAATATAGCCCCCTCTAAATTTGCATTTGTTAAATCGGCTCCTGCAAAATTTGCATTCGTTAAATTAGCGAAAACTAACTGAACTCCTACTTCTTCACCAGAATTATATAAATCTGAAGATAATTTGGTAGCATCGGTAATATCTACACCACTTTTGATTCCAGTAACAGAAACTCCCGCTTTTTCTCCCCAAACTTTTCCATTTTCAAAATAATTTTTACTTGATAAATCAGCACCACTTAAAATAACACCCGTAAGGTCTATTCTATTATTTATTGTAGAACCATCACCAAAACCTACACGACTAATATTTTTCTCATGCGGCTTATTCCCACTTATATCAATTTTTCTACCAATTTCTGTGTTTCCATTAAATTTTCTCACACGTGCTAGGAGGCGCTCACGAAAAGTTGGCCCATCTAAACGTCTTGCGCCTTTCGGATTTTTACCCCAAGTTTCTTCATCCACTTCTCCAAATTTATCAAAACCACAATTATTAGTTCTTCGGTCTCCTACGCCAGCTGCTCTATCATCTAAAGCACCATTATTAATATCATAACCATCTGGATCATTATCAGTGGATAATTTTGTTCTAATATTACCTCCATCATCAGAATTGGATTGTATAGCTTGTTTTAAAGGATACCAACCATTTAATTGTGGCTTATGATATTTTTTTCTACCTGCTAAATTTGCGGTTTTTTGGTCCTCATCGCTTAATTGTACCCATTCCGCAACATTATAATAAATTGTACCTTTGTATTTTTCATTATCAGAATAGTTTAGTTTTTCAGCACCACCCAATTCATCGAATAATTTAATTTTACTTAAATCATAAATACCAAACACAGATTCCAATGCTGGTAATTCTGCTTGTGCACCCGCCAATTTATGTTGTCTCTCTTTTGTTTTATTATTATAATCCCAAAATCCAGCATATTCAAATACTGCTTCCATATTACCCGAAGCATCGGATTCATAATATGAACCACTAGGGTCAAATTTATTATTCCACAATTTATCTAAAAATCCTAATGGCAATAAACAACAATCCAAACCATGTAAATCTTCTGTATCACCGTCAATTGAGAAATTTTTGAATAATGTATTTTTAAATACAGCATCTTTAAAATCAGAATGCCAAGCACCACCTTTAATGCCTGTAATATCTTGTTTTTTAGCTGCTTTAATAGCAGCGTATGCAATATCATCAGTATTAATATTATGTAGTGTTTCGTGGCCTTTTCCGGCTTCTTTTGAACGTTTCGGTAAACGAACCGCTTCTGGTTTATGAATATATCTTTTTTCTTCTTGTTGTGCTGCTACTCGAATAGTATTTATCTTTTTATTGTATTCGGCTATTTCTATGACTTTAGCTGCATAAGCTAAACGTGATGTTTCCTTTGTTTCATCAGTTAAATCATTTATTTGTGGTTTTTCACCTACCTGTGGAATAGCTTTTATCAAATGATCCATATCACCTGGAGTGTTATCTGGTGTTCCATCTATTTCTGTTTTTCTCTTAACTTCTTCTAATGCTTCAAAAAGATCTGTAAATAGTTGGCGTCTACCTTTTTTGTTGTGTTTACCATATCTTGTTTCATCTTCATATAGTGATTTTGTTTTTGGCACTTTAGAAACACCAACATTCTCAAGATAAGCATCCGTAAAATCAGTATTATCAAAATGACAATTGGACATGTAAACTTTATTTAAATGTGCCAATGTAAAATCAGCATCAGCAAAATCACAATCAATCATTACTGTCTCACTAATTTGTGCACTATGATTTTCTGCCATAACATCTGATGGTGAAAATTTAGTTTTCTTAAAACAACACGTATCGAATTGTGAATTTTGAATAGTGATATTTTTCATATTACAATTATCGAAAACACAATCGTAAAAATGACAATTATTAATAGTTCCGTCCATAAAATAAGAACCAGTAAAATCTACTCCAAAAATATCACAATGTTCCCATATTACATTATTAGCACTGGAATCTTTACTATCAATTCGCATTGGTTCAACACCCGGTATTGGTCTTCTGTGAACTAAGTGTCCAAAATCTTTATGACCATAACCTTTATCTGTTGAATCAACATCTACAGTATATACAGCTTCTTTCGATGAATCACTAATTTTTTTATCTGCCCAATGACCTTTGATATAAGAATTTTTTCTAGCTTGTGAATGTTTGAAAATTCTCATTTCTTTTTCATATAATTCTGCGTAGTCCACCCAAGCGTGTTGACCTGCTGGATTCGTAGCACTATCGTTTTTACCTGTTATCAATTTATAATCTAAGTCATCATCATATTCATATACAATTGTGTCGTCAGACAATTGCCAATATGAACTGGTTTTTTTATTATCTTCAGCAGTATTTTTAGAATCACCATCAACATAAGCAAATGATGTTGGTGCTTGATAATCTAAATGAATACCGTGAATTGTATGTGTTGTTTCGCCAGTCAATAATTTTGAATAATCTGGGCTTATAATTTTTCCATTAACAATATTTTTATTCATATCATATACACCATTTGATAATAATATCTCTGCCAATGGAGCATTCAATACACCATCCTTATCAAAACCACCTGTTGTTTCTGAATTAGAAGGATAATGATAAATATTAGCACATTTATTAGGGTCTGAACTAGGAACGCAATGATAATATCCTACAGGCCATTCCATTCCAAAAACAGATGAATTTGAATGTTTTTGTTCCGTAATTTCGGCATTGAAATCAGTAATAGTCGTTTTGTCGAACAATGCAAATCTCATATCACTATGTTCAATAATACAATTATCAAACACAACATCTTTTAAACTTAAAGGTGTTCCATTTACACCAAAAATAGTTTTGTTGTTACCCTTGCCAAAATCTACTCTATTGAATTTCGCACCATCCAATATTGTTTTTGCAAATTGGGATTTTTTCATATTTAATATGGCATTTGGAACTGCATTACCAAAGACAACCCCCGATAAATCTGCCTCATTGAATATACATTCGTTAGCACTATATAAATTATGAAAACTCGTAGCTTGTAAAGACAAAGTTAAATTCTTACTAAAATTACATTTATCAATAGTAGCATTATAAAATTTTGAATTTTGTAATTTTGCGCCTTGGAAATCTGAACCGGTTAAAATACATCTATTATTTATCCAAGTATCTAGGGTATTATTTTTATTTTGTTCAAAACCTCTAGCGTCAGCAAACAACCCACCATTTTTACTACCACTTTCTCCAAAATGTGCGAATTGTAAATCAGCGCCACTAAAATCAGTATATGGCATATAAGAACCATTAAAAAATACACTATTGGCATTATCACCAGCCAAATCAGCATTTCTAAAACTCATTCCTACTGCTTCCAACAAAGCATCACCAGTTAATGCATTACCATCACTATCAACTGGAACTTTATCTTTTAAATATGTTTCAATATGGGAATCCGCTGCTTCTGTCATTTTTTGCACACCACCATCGGCATTATTTTGTGGTCTAACCCAACTTTGAATATTGACAAAAGTAGTACCTGTACCTATACCTGTAGTTTTTAAATCACCTGCTATTGGACCTGTATTTGTAGTAATATTGTCAAAAACGGCCTTTGGTAAAACTAATCTATCAAATTTTACGTCGTTTACGGTATTATATGAAGATACCATATTATGGTAATCGTTAACAACACCGGTTCCCAAAGGATTTTCTCCAGTATGGTCTAACTTTCTTTTCCAGAAAATTTGAACCTTTTCTTTTACTCTATATGCTCTTGAAAAAGTTAAAGCAACATCATCCATATCCATGTCATAACTTGAAAAAACTAAATCATATAATGGGTCTTCACCATTGTAATTATTTGTTATATTCACACCAGATACATCATACAAAAATTGTGTGTCCTGAGAATGAACTCCAACTTTCACACTATATAATCCTTTCATTTGTTGGAAAATAGTTGGACCTCTTCTTCTATTAGTGCCAAGTTTTATATCATTAATATCTGGAATCGTTTGATTACCATCTTTATCTGTAATTGCATATTTAAATCCAAAAGGCATTTGTGGTGCATATTCATTATAGTATGCTCCTGATGGGTCTGTTCCTTGATTACTTTGTTGTAAATCTTGCAATCCATCTGCTGTTGGTAAAGCACGAATATTACCCTTTGCACTTGGAGTTACTTTTAATCCGAATAATAATGTGTTATAAAACCAAGTGCCGGGCCAATCTCTTGCTGGCATATCCACATTTCTTTTATCTAATTGTGCATCCATTACAAAATTTGTATTTGATACATTCATGTATGCAATATTAGCATCTTTAAAATCACATCCTCCGAAATTTGCTCCTTTAAGAGTGGAAAATAAATCCAATTTATCATCTATTACAAGACCACTAATATCTGCACCTTCAAAATAGGACCTATTAAATTTTGCATCGGAACAATTAGAATTGTATAATTTTACATTATTAAAACTACAATCGACAGCATTAGCATTAGTAAAGTTGGCATTCCAGAAAATACAACCTTCAAAATCTGAATCATCCAAACAAGCATTTGTCAAATCTAAACCACTCAAATCTATTACTTTATCTGTTCCAGCATATCCAGTCCAATTTCCACCTTGTAATTGTTTTTCACCAGCCTTTGCTTTTTCTAAAATATCTGGCTCTTTTGTCACTACAGTTTGAACTCTTAAAGTTGTTTTACCCAATGGGAATCGTAATTTATTTTTCATTTTCATCATGTCTTCACCCAATTTTACATATTTTGCACGATTTGCATCATCTAATTCAGTTCCGGCTTTAACATGGTTATTAGAAATATCTTGAATTTTCAATTGTTGTCCTTTTAATAATTTTAATACTTTACCAACATCTTGTTCATTTAATATAATTTTAGCTTCAGCAGCATCTATAAATGCTTGACCCTCTAAGGCAGCATCATCCGCATCAACAACTGGTGTAACTTTAGGGTGATTACTTAATTGATGTAATGAATATCGATAGTCAAAACCATTTCCATCACTACCATCCAAACTTGTTCCTCGATTGCCGGAAGCATCTGTTCTGTCTTTACCCAAAACTTTTGTATCATAAAATACAGATGCTTGCATATTGGCTTTACTATGATCACCTCCCAAACTCAAACCAGCAAATTCTACACCAAACAAATTCGCTTGAAAGAAATTAGCAGACATATCTGTCAAATTATCTTTAGTGCCTGAAACCAATGGATTAAAAAATCTTACTGTATCCTCACCACGAACATGAACACTTTCCTCTGCTTCAAAATGATTATCAACTTTGACAATACAACCATCATTACCTACAACTTCTCTAAAATTAGTTGTTTCATCATATTTACAATTTAAAAAGGTAGCTCCGCGAATATCAGCTCCACTAAAATCCGTTTCTCTTAAATCACAACCATCGAACACACATTTTCTTAAATCAGCAACTGTAAATTTTGCTCTATTCAAACTTATATCTTTAAAATATGTAGCAAATAATTTGGTTTGAACACCTTTTCGCGCATCAACCGTTTGTAAAGCATTTGCGTCGAGTTTTGTCACTGGAGCAGCATTTACTATTTGGGTATAATCCGCATTATATAGACCATTGTTGTATTCTAAATAATTAAATTTACCACCTTTAAAATTAGCATCTTGCATATCTGTCATTGGGAACACAGTGAATCTATTAGCTGTTTGGTTTGGGTTTGTAGTGTTTGCTACAATACTTGTATCTACCATTTCCTTTTGTTTTACTAATTCATTTTTTATATCCTTGTGTAATTTAATTACATTGTAATTTTTAAACATCTGGTCGTTAAGAGCATTTTTATTTGTATTAAATGTTGGAAATTGTGCTACACCTAAAAATTCATTTACGGCTTCAATGGAATTTTCACCAGCTTTATTAACAGCATCAAAGCCATACTTATTTGTTCCATCCATAGTATCATATGGTGCAATATATGTAATTTCTGGAACTTGTTTTGCAGCTTTTCTTGCGGCTCTTTCTTTGTCAAAAGTAGGATCATTTTTATTAAAACTAAAAAGAATATTATATGGAATATCATCTGGTAAATCTTTGCCCAATGGCTCATAACCCAAAGGATGACCCGGGCAACGAACCGTCGATAATAAAGCATCTTTAAACGATGTTATTGGTTTCACGATAATTTTTTTTTCTACAAATAAAGTTTGTCCACCCAAAGTTTTTCCTTTCACTCCTGTTTTATCATAAGGCGCAGCACCTTTTGGATAACTATTTTTTACATGATTTGGTTGACCTTTTGCTGGAAAATCATTTTGTTGTGTCCATACACCGTGTTCTTCGTATACAGCAATAGGAGCAAATACATCAGATACATTATCTACTACGAGTTCACCAATAGTTGTATCTGGTTTTCCAATCATGCCATCTAATATTACTTTACCAACACCCTCGGAATTAAATTTCCAAAATTTTTGAACACGGTCTACATTACCTTGAGCTAACAATTTTAATAAAGGTTTTACACTTACAGCCGTAGCATCCCAAGCCATAGCAGATTCCTTCGTGAAAAAATTAGGAATTTGATAACATCTCATTATATCGGTATTTGCTTCATTTACATTACCTCTGTAATATTCTTTTACAGCACCGTTAGCTTCTTTTACAATATATTTTGGAGGCATACCCATACAAGCTACCATATTTGAACCAGACCCTTCGACTCTTCTTCCGACATCACCATATTTGTTGTCAGGATCGAAAAGTTCAGCCTTCATTGCTTTTGTCAACCGTTGAGCACTACTATGTTCAACATATGACTCAACTCTATTGTTTCCATCACTTGAATGTGATGATAAACGTTTATCACCACCGTGTTCATCCAGACCTTCCTCTTCTGTAAATACACCAACGACTTGACTCATATCTGTCCAATGAGTTGTACCATCATTATTTGGACCCGCCCACGTTTTAAGATTTAAATTACCACTAGGATCGTGTAAACCTTTTGAAGCTAAATAATTTTCAAATTTAAACCAAGGTCTATCACTTTCATTTGCAGATATATCGGCATTAAATGGAGATACACTAAAATAATCTGGGACAACATCACCAAAACCTAGAGGAAAAATAGTGGTTTCATCCCATACACAACCTTTAAATAAAGTATTTTCTATTATACAATTTTTAAAGTTAACACCTCGAATATCGCACTCAACTAATTCGACACCAGTTAAATCACACCCTTCAAAATCAGCATCCTTTAAATTAGTTCCCTGTGGGATACGTCCAGTCCAATGCAAATGGTTGAAATTTAGATTTTGAACTTGTGCTTTATACCAATCCAATGGTGATACTTGTGTTTGCAAATCATGAACAACTTGCGAACGTTTGGTAATAGTTTTTCTTACAGTATCTACTGCTTTTATTTCAGCATCTCCAGCTTGTCTTAATTGTTCTAAACCCAAAACAACGCCTCTACTACTAGAACCAGCTCCAACTACTGTACTTTCCTGAACATCATATTCGATACCATTCTCAGCTACAACAGTATAAACTAACCATACTTTTTTCCCTTGATAATCAATATCAGATACACTAAGAATAGGTCCCAAACTTCTACCTTCACTGTAATCTTCTTGGAAAAACTTAGTATGTGCATCTACTTCGTTTGTTGCTGGTTGAATTTGACTACCATATCTTGACCTATCAAGTCTTAAAAAATTACCACCTACAATTTGACCATCCACTTCGATTTTTGGACATTCGGCAGTTGGTGATACTTCTCTTAAATGAAACCCAACATTTTTAAAACCAATGATATCATCCATTTTATTTCTTATATTACCCAATCTTGCTTGAAGAAATTTTCCATTGATACCCATATATGTTGTTGAGTACTGTAATGCTTTTTTGTAATCGGGTTGAATAACATTGTATTTTTTTATCAATGTTTTTAAAAGTTTATCGGAATCAATCAATACAGAAGCAGCCAAATCTGTCTTTTTTTTAGCCAATACAAGAATATCATTTAATTCATCAATATGTGCTTTTTGTTTTGCTTCATCGGATTCATCGGTTAAATCTTTTTCTAAACTTATCCATACTTTCAAATGGGCTTCCAACTCTGCCGTTGATAAAGAATTGTTGTGCGCAACATCACCATCTTTTTCATATACCTTCACTTGCCAATCATAAAATGTTGATAATTCAGTATCACTATTGACACCAACAACTTCGGTCCATTGTTGACCTACTTTGCCATTCACAGCACCTGCATTTCTACCAGCAGGTCTAGCTTTAAAAACCTTTTCATATTCATCCAATACACGTTTACCATTGGCGCCCGCCCAACCTGTGGCCTGCATGTCTTTTGGTCTACGTCTTTCGTCTGGAGACATAGCAAATTTAAAAGTATTAGTTATAGCGACACCAGCATCTACACTTCCTTTATCGACTTTTGCTGCATCAATATCCTCTTGTGATACTTTATGTTCCGCATCAGTTTGTTTCCATAGATAATCACCATACGTTTGTACGGCATCATCTGTCGCACGGACACCTTCTTGTTCATTACGAACAGAGGTTAATCGTGCCTCTAACTCAGCAATTCGCGCTGCTAAACGCTCTTTTTCACTTTGTACTTGTTTATCCATTATGTAATACCGCAATATTTTTTTATAAACAATAATATTTAATTATCAATATTATTGTTCAGTCATTGTTCGATTATACAATTGTAAAATCAATTTTCACATCATCTACATCTGGAGTTTTCTCACTATTTGGTGTATCCACTTTCAAAATTCCACAAAAAACACATTTGCTAAAGGAAGATTTATCACTCAAACAAGTTGCTAATATTCTAAAACTTTCGTTCGATACTTCCTCTGGATTTTCTTTTAACACGGATGTTGAAGGCATTAATTCCGGATGAACTATTTCATTATTATCTAATATACGTTTTACTTCATTTAAATCATTGCTTTTATCTCCCGTTAATGTTGATTCACTTAGTTGGATCCCATTATCTTTATCGTCATAAACATTGATTTCAAAAGATGATATATCTTCATCGCTATTCAATATTACAGCTACTTTATCTGAATCAACTACCACCAAATCCACTCTAGATTTTGATGATCCTGCTCCTTGTTTTGTCTTGCCCTGTCCTATAGCTAGTACGTTTTTAAATGCACCAGTTTTACTCTCATCTGCTACAGTAATAGTAGATGTTTGATCGGCTACACTACTAAAATCTAAACCGTCCAAATTAGAAGTCCATTTAAATTCCCCTAATATACCATCAAAATCATAACCACTAGCCGATGTATATTTAACAAAAGCTATTACCGTTTTTTCACTTTCCGCTGTATTATCAACGTGAACATCTTTAATTACTATATCTTCATCTTTGGATGTAGCTTCTTTCCAAATAAACACTGAATCATCACTACCGATTGATTTATTTAATGACAACTTTGCACCAAAAAACTTCACTTGATTCTCAGGATCAACTTGTTTAATGGTAATTCTGCCCATTGGGTTTTTGTTAACCTCAACTTTTTCTAATCGAATCTCTACCCTATTTCTTAAATTGTCTTGGTATTCTTTGACTTTTGACATTACCACTTTTACTTCAGACGTCGAAACAAAGTTTGCTTTCCACTCTTCTAATGCAGCACCATATGCACACAATGGGTGTATTTTTAATTTAAATTTCTTTCCTTCTTTTGCAAAACCTGTAACATTTCCATCAGAATCTAATTCCGGATAACGAGTAAAAAATAATTTAACTCCATATTTTATCCAAGTATCCACATAACTATTACCCGTCTCATCTCTCGCTGTATTTAAGTTTAATGCTTCTGCTCTTATATTTACATTTTTTACCTCATTTAACTGTCCCTTGTCTTTTCCTACTGGGAGATCCGGATTTTTATAAAGCCATTTATTCCATTCAGAATCAGAAATATCATTAGCAGATTTAATTGCAGTGTAAAATACTGTATCATCAGCTATATTTACAATTTTATTGTTATCATAATCACCAAATACAAACTCTTCAGTTGGTCCTGCTCTAGTTAAAAATTCAGGCAACTTAAATCCACCGCGTATTCTTTCTTTTTTTTCTTCATTAACTTCGGAAATAATATTAGTCATTTCTATTCTACTCGAGACTTTCTTTGTTGGGGCATTCCAAATAATTTTATATTTTAATTTATATCCTGTTTCAATAGAAACGGATTGTATTATATCAGAAATAGATTTAACTGCTCCAGTATACGTAGCAAAAATCAATTTACTACCCAATGTAGGATTGTTAGTTATTGGGTCCCCTTTACTAAAACTATTTTCTATAGCATTTTTATTGTTTTCAGGTAATGTTTTTAAAGTAAAATCGGGTTTTAATGTAATTTTATATGCTGTATACGGCATTTTATTTATTTGTAAATTAACATTATATTTTTTACCTTCTTTCTCCTGAGTAATTACCAACCAGTCATCTATTGATTTAGCACTAAAGTTTGTCGTATGTGTATTTTTAATTTCAATACCATATGTATCTTGTGTCCAATATTTAACTGGGGTTTTAAACCTATTTGGTGGTCCTCTCCCATTTGCATTCATTACTGATTTTTTAAATATTTTTACATCTGGTATACCTTTATAATACAAGCCATTTATTTCCTTCAAATCAATTTCACTTGTAATTGTTGGTTGTGTATCGTCAGTGTTCGATGGAAATGGAGTTGTTATATCTAGTTTTAATGTTATCTTTTCGTTCAATTTTGCAAGGTCGGCATTAGCTTTAGCCGTCGCCGCCGTAGCCTCTTGTTTGGCGTCATCTATATCTTTTTCTGCCGTTTTTATTAAATCTTTCCAATGAACAATAGCATTTTTGACGCGACCATATTCAGCTTTGTTAAGTTCGGTATCACTATAAACATTATTTAATTCGGTGTATA
>MDTB01213805.1_pt1 | contig 20207 bp, 37 predicted proteins | sample 811161 | NCBI WGS metagenome assembly MDTB01 (sample SAMN05326650, study PRJNA326480) | marine metagenome | isolation source: seawater | place: Mediterranean Sea | collected 2009 | reverse complement strand
GCTTTAAAGATGTTAATAGTTTTGTAAACACTCAAATACCGCCACAACCACCCGTGCCACAAGAACCACAACAACCTGATCCAGCAGCTCTGCTTGCACAAGCAGAAGCACAAAAAGCACAAGTACAGGCACAAAAAGCAATCATTGATGCTGAAACAGATCGTATGAAAATTATTATGGATGATGATAGGCAGAGAGATATTGAAGAAGCTCAATTTAGACTTAAAGCAGCAGAACTTCAAGCTAAGTATGGTACACAAGTAAATATCGCTGAGATAAATGCCATTATGGAAAGAGATAGAGAATTAATTAGACAAGCTCAAAAATCACAAGCACAAGGATTATTTAGAAATGTACCAACACAAAATATTTGATATTGAAATAGAAGAGGGTGATAAGTTATACATAGCTAATGATATTTGTGCTGAAGATGAAGACCAAGCTATAGATATGGCTATTGTTATGTTTGGTGGTTTGGTAGATGAATATTCAAAAATAGTAAAAGTTGAAAGAAGGATAATACATTAATGGCTATTACATACAGAGGTGAAAGATTTAGTGGTTATAACAAACCTAAAAGAACACCTAACAAATCTAAAAAATTTGCTGTGCTTGCCAAGAAAGGAGATAAGGTAAAGTTAATTCGTTTTGGTGATCCTGATATGAAGATTAAAAAAAATATACCAGCCAGACGTAAATCATTTCGTGCTAGACATAAATGTGATACTAACCCACCTGATAAATTAACAGCTAGATATTGGAGTTGTAGCAAATGGTAGATAAAGTAAAAATAAAAATTCAAGCTGAAGGCGAAGTTATTAGAAAAGATAAAAACGATGATAAAAAGAAAATTCAAAAGAGTAGCTAAAACCAAAAAGGGTGTACCTAAAAAATATGTAAAAGGTGCAAAAAATCCTCGTGCTAGAGAACAAGAAATATTAAAAACTGCTAAACTATATAAAGCAGGAAAACTTACTCCAGCTATGATGAACAGAATATCTAAGTTAAGGAGTAAGGGGTGAGTAAAAAAGCTGTTATAGATAAATATTCTAAGTCTAGCGGTATATCCAAAGGAACTTTAGAAAAAGTTTATAAACGTGGTCTTGGGGCTTATTATTCATCAGGTTCTAGGCCAAAGGTGTCAGCGCATCAATGGGCTTCAGGACGAGTTAGATCTTTTGCTACAGGCAAAGGTGGAGCAAGAAAAGCAGATGCAGACTTACTAAGACCCAAAAAGAAAAGGAGTACATAATGTATAATTACGGAAAACCTAAAAAGAAAAAAGGTAAAAAGAAAAGGAGCAAATAATGTTTATATTTGATTGGCTATACGATTTATTCGTAACAATAAGCATAATAATATCTGTTGCCTCAATAGCAGCAGCAGCAACACCAAGTCCAAAAGACGATCAATGGATTGGTAAGTTTTTAGATTTTGTTAATAAATTAGCATTAAATTTTAAAATTTTTAAATAATGCCATTTAGCAAATATTCACCAAAACAAAAGAAGTTGGCAGCAGTTGCTAAACCAAGAAAAAAAATTACTGCTGCTGATTTAAAAGCATTGCGTAAAAAGAAAAAGAAATGAAAAAATCTGTAAAAGCACCAAAGGGCTATCATTTTATGGTTGATGGCAAAAATATAAAACTTATGAAAAATCCTGAAGGCGGTTACAAACCTCATAAGGGTGCAAAGACTTCTATTTCTTTTGATGTAGTAAAAGTCCATAAAAAATAAAATGTCCAACAAACTTATAGATCTTGTTAGTGGTCCAATCACTAACATTCTTGATAAGTTTGTTGTTGATAAAGATTTAAAAGCAAAACTTCAACATGAACTTAAAACAGAATTACATAGAGCGAATCTTGCTCAAATTGAAGTCAATAAGATGGAAGCACAATCCCGTCATTGGTTTGTTGCGTCTTGGCGACCTTGTGTGGGCTGGATTTGTGCGCTTGCACTCGGCTACCATTTTATTATCTCGCCCATTGCGGTATTCTCGTTATCTGTCGCAGGGCTTTCATACGATCTTCCAGAGTTTGATATGAGTTCATTAATGACTATCTTGCTCGGCATGTTGGGGCTTGGTGGTTTAAGAACTTACGAAAAGAAAAACGATTTAACAAAATGAGTTGGGAAAATTTTAAATTAGAAGAATTTGCTTGTAAGCATTGTGGCTATAATTTTATTGATAATAATTTTGTTGATAAATTACAAGAACTAAGAACTGAATGTGATTTTCCATTTATCATAACTTCTGGTTACAGATGTGAAAGCCATCCTGTAGAAATTAATAAAAAAAATCCAGGTATGCACACAAAAGGTTTGGCAGTTGATATTTTGGTAAGTGGTATGCAAGCTTATGAATTGGTAGCTTTAGCTCCTTCTTTTGGTTTTACTGGTATAGGTGTTAGTCAAAAGGGCAAGGATAGATTTATACATTTGGATATGCATGGGGAAAAATATGATAAAATCAGACCATATATTTGGAGTTATTAATGGATTTTAGTCCTTACATTATTTGGAACATTTTTATAACATTAGTTTTAGCACCATTGATGTATGGCATTAGACAAAATTCTTCAGAAATTAAAAGGGTTGATATATTGATTAATAAAACAAGAGAAGAAATACCAAGCAAATACGCAACAAAAGGTGATGTTAAAGATGATATTTCACAAATATTGGATAGATTTGATAAACTAGAGGAAAAATTAGATAAATTTTTAGTTAAATAATGAATCCTACACAAAGAGCATACGAAGATTTATATGGCCAAGGTGGTCTTTTTTCTCAATATAAAGCAGACCAAATGCTTTCCGCAGCAGATGGATTGTTTGCTGGAGGTCCTATCATTGGATCAAAGGCCTTAGAATATGCAACAGCAATTTCAGGCGGTATGCCATTCGATCAAATAGTTCAACCAGGAATGGAGTTTTCAACAGCACAGCCTATGGGTAGAAGTGTTTTTGATATTAATTTTTCATTACTACCAGGAACACCATCAATAACACCACCACCGCCACCACCACCAGATCCAGTAGTTGCACCGCCTCCAACCCCAGCACCAGCACCAGCACCAGCACCCGAAGATACAGGAGTAGATGTTCTTTTCTTTCCAGTTCCTCAGGGTGATACTTATGATGATCTTGATTTTGGTGACAAGATATCAATAGCTAAAGATTTTGGTGGGTTTTATAGGCTGCCTTCTGGTGAAATAAGACAACTTACACCAGAACAGTTGAATTACTATTCTAATGTCTGAACAACAAAAAATTCTTGATGGCCAACAAGCCGAACAAATTTTAGAAAGTGAAGTTTTTAAAAAAGCCTTACAAAATTTAAAAGAAGAATACATACAACATTGGTTAAATAATATTGATGTTGATGCTGTTTCTTTAAGAGAAGATATACACAAAGCTATATTGTTGTTACCACAAATAGAAAAGCATTTAAGAATTATTGTTGAAAAAGGAAAAATATCTAAATTTCAAGCCGAAAAACTAAAAAAAGTCAAATAACTTCACATAAATACCATTTATATTGTAAAATTAGTTAAAACTATTTAAGGAGTTTTAAATGGCAACAACGGAAAAACCGACTGCATTACAAACCGACTTCCAAAAAAACGTGAAGTCTTTTGAAAGTTATCTATCTCCGAAAGAGGAAACTCAGGAAGAGCAAATAGAAAACCAAGAAGAGATTGTTGAAGAGGAAGTTGAAGAAATAGAAGAAGAACAAGATCCTCAAGAAGAGGATGAAGTTTCTGAAGAAGAGGATGAAAGTCCTCAAGAAGAAGAGCTTGAAGAACAAGTTGAAGAAGAAAAGCAACCTCAATTTTATAAAGTCAAAATTGATGGCATAGAACAAGAGGTCACGCTTGAGGAACTTCAAAGAGGTTATTCAAGACAACAAGATTATACGAGAAAAACTCAAGAACTTTCTCAACAGAAAAAATCTATTGAGCAACAGCAATCTGAGATTTCTCAAAAAGACGCAGTTTATTCTGAGTTACTTCCTAAAATGGAAGCGCAACTAAAAGGCGATTTGCAGAATGAACCTGATTGGCAACAGTTAAGCGAAGATGATCCAATCGCATACGTTAGAGAAAAACAGTTATGGGATCAAAAGAAAGAAAGGTTGCAAGCTGTACAAGCTGAACAGCAAAGGATTCAAAAAGAATCTTTAGCAAAAAAGCAAGAACAGATTATGCAAATGGTCCAACAAGGACAACAAAAACTTTTGGAACTTATACCTGAATGGTCTGACGAAAAGATTGCAAGTAAAGAAAAAACTGCAATCAGAGAATATGCGATTAATGTTTTAGGTTATTCATCTGAAGAAATGGATCAGGTGTATGATTATAGAGCTTTACTTGGTTTGCGATCTGCATGGCTACAAAGTCAAACAGCAGAGGCAACAAAGAGAAAGCCTACAGAAAAAGCATCAATTCGTGCTGGTAAGCCAGGTTCATCAACTAGAAAAGTATCAGTTGCTCCAGAAAAAAAACTACGACAAAAGTTGCGTAAGACGGGTAAAACCAAAGACGCAGCAAAAGTTTTTGAACAGCTATTAAATAAAAAATAAAGGCATAAGCCTAAGGAGAAAAATAAAATGGCAAAAGTGACTAACGCATTTGACACTTATACAGCAACGGCTGATAAGGAAGATTTATCAGATTTAATCTATAACATCTCTCCTATGCAAACACCGTTTCTGTCAAGTGTTGGAAAAAGAAACGTAAATAATGTTGTCTTTGATTGGCAAACTGAAGTATTACCAACTCCGTCCTCAACAGGAGAGTTAGAAGGTTTTGAATTATCAAGATCATCTTCAACAGCTACATCAAGGATAAGTAATGTATGTATGATCTCTTCAAGAGATGCAACAGTAACAGGATCGCAAGAAGCATCAGATGCAGCTGGCAAAAATTCTGAAATGGCTCACCAATTAGCTATCATGGCTAAAGCTCTTAAAAGAGATATGGAAGAAGCTCTTGTTCAGAATATTGCTAAAAATGCAGGTAACGCTTCAACAGCAAGACAAACAAGGTCTTTAGAAACCTTTTATTCATCAAACGTCAATAAAGCGTCTGATGGAGCAAATGGTTCTGATTCAGCTGCTAGAACAAATGGAACTAGAAGAGATTTAACCGAAGCTATGGTTAAAGATGTTCAACAACAATGTTTCGCTAGTGGTGCAGAGCCTTCAATCTTAATGTGCGGACCATATAACAAAGGTGTTATTTCTGGTTTCACAGGAAGAGCGCAAGCAAGACAGTTTGTTGATGCTAATACAGTAGAAGCATCTGTTTCTATCTACTCAGGTGATTTTGGTGAACTACAAGTTGTGCCATCAAACAGAAGTAGAGAGCAAGCAGTTCATCTGTTAGATCCTGAATATGCAGCAGTTGCATATTTAAGAGATTTTGAAACTATTGATATTTCAACTATCGGTGATGCAGAAACCAAAATGATTGTATGTGAATATGGTCTTGAGGTTAAAAACGAAGCAGCACATGGTATCGTTGCAGATGTTAAAGTTTCATCTACTGACGCAGGTTAATAACTAACCTTTAGGGGGGCTTTTGCCCCCCATTTTATTATGACTGTAAAAACTATTATCGATCATAAAACAGGTTACAAAAATGAATTTGCAACCGAAGATAACAAACACATTTACCACACCTCACAAAACGTACAACCTGTTATAGAATTAACAAAAAAATTAGGAGAGCTAAAGCCTGGTAAAGAATTTAGGCACGTTGCAGAAATTCCTATGGTAATATATCAAAGAATGGTTAGAGATGGCTCTATTCGTGATAAGAGGGCTTTAAAAAAATGGTTAAATAATCCTGATAATAAATTATTTAGGGTTTGGAAGGGTAAAATATAAACATGACTTATAGTGAATTAAAAACAAACATTGCTTCATATTTGAATAGATCTGATTTAACAAATCAGTTAGATATTTTTATAGACCAAGCTGAAGCAGAAATAAATAGAAAAATAAGAACAAAAGATATGGTTAAAAGAGCAAATGCTGTTTTAGAAAATCAATATCTAACATTACCAAGTGATTGGATGGAAGCTATTAATGTTGAAATAGTCTCAAATAATTTCTCTCCATTATTCCAACAATCAGTAGAATCTTTAGATGTTTATAGAAGAAGTATTGATAACTCTAGTGGACAGCCTGTATATTTTGCTATTGTCAATGATACTTTGGAATTTGCACCAACCCCAGATCAAAACTATGACTTACAGCTAACCTATTATGCAAAAGTAACACCTTTAAGCGATTCAAATACATCTAATTTTGTTTCTAACGATCATCCAGATGTTTATTTATATGGTGCATTAAAACACGCATCAGTATTTTTAATGGAAGATGATAGAGCTGTACTTTTTAACAACCAATTTGAAAAAGCCATTGAAGAAATAAGAATGGAAGATGAAAAAGCTAAATTTGCTAAAGGTTCATTACTACAAAGAAGAAAAAGTTATGGAAAAGCTAAGAAAAATGTTTATTATATGAAAGGAGACTAGGAGAATTTATGTCATTTAGTAATTTTTTAGAATTAGAAGTTTTAGACCACGTTTTTAGAAATTCAGCTTATACAGCTCCATCTAATATTTATGTGGCTTTATTCACTGCTGCACCAAATGACGCAGGTGGTGGCACAGAAGTTTCTGGCAATGGTTATGCAAGACAGGTTATGGCTTTTAGTGCTGCTTCAAGTGGCTCAATATCTAATAGTGGCTCAGTTGAGTTTCCAACAGCTACAGGATCACAAGGCACAATTACCCACATGGGTTTATTTGACGCATCATCAAGCGGTAATTTACTTGCCTATGGTGCATTAACAGCAAGTAAAACTGTAGGTAGTGGTGATGTCTTTAGATTTAACGCAAGTTCAGTAACTATTTCGTTGGATTAACACATGGCCCAACAAGGATATGGGTTTGGTAGTTATGGCAGATCAAATTGGGGTGATACCCAATATGAGTTAGCAACATCAAATATATCCGCATCTGCATCAGTTAGTTGCTCAGGCACACAAATAGATTTAGGTGAATCTAATATAAATGTTTCATCATCATTATCATCTGACGGATTGCTTATTCGTGAAGGTGCGACCTCAATAAGTTCTTCAGCATCATTATCTAGTGCTGGAGTAATCTTGCTAATAGGATCTAGTTCTGTTTCAGCATCTTCCTCTGTATCATCTGCTGGAACTCAGGTTAATATTGGTGAATCAAGTATAACAGTATCTTCATCTGTTACCTCAGAAGGAACTCAAATTAATGTCGGAGAAGCAACAATAACAACAGTTTCTTCTGTTGGTTCTTCAGCTGGTCTTATTAAACAAGGAGCTTCATCAATCAACAATACTTCTAGCATTTCTGTAGATGGTCGTTTAAAATGGGAGAAAGAAATAAATCCAAGTGTAGTTTGGACAGATCAAACAAATCCATCTACAACTTGGACAGAACAAATATCAAATAGGTAATTATGGCAGATACAAACACAACAAATTTAAGTCTAGTAAAACCAGAAGTCGGAGCTTCTACCGACACATGGGGTACAAAATTAAATACAAATTTAGATACTGTTGATGCAATTTTTAGCACATCAGGTACAGCAGTTTCAATGGGAGCTGTAACTTTTGGTGGTGATGTAATTATTCAAGGCACAACTCCAAAATTAACATTGGGTGATGCTGGCGCAGAAGATGTCACAATTCAATTTGATGGTAATGCACAAGATTTCTATATTGCACTTGATGATTCTGTAGATGATCTTGTTATTGGTCATGGCAGCACAGTAGGAACAAGCGTTGCTATTGGTATTAATGAAAGCCAAGTAGTCCAATTTAATGGTGCATACACTTTCCCAACATCAGATGGTAGTGCTAACCAAGTTTTACAAACAAACGGAAGTGGAGCTTTATCTTTTGCTACTATATCTTCAACACCAACAGCTATACAAGACGCTGACGGCGATACTAAAGTTCAATGTGAAGAATCTTCTGACGAAGATATTATCAGATTTGATACTGGTGGTGGTCAAAGGATGCAAATTAATGCTAGTGGTCAAGTATCTATAGGTGGCACAACAATATTTGAAAACGAAATATTAAACCTTAAAAAGACAGGTAACAATGATGATGCAGTTTTAGCTTTAGATTCAGATACCGGTGATGCTTCTTTTTATAGATTTGTTAGATTTTATAGAAAAAATGCTAACTCAAGTTTAGGAAAAATAGACTACGATCTTTCAGGTGATGCTATGACATTAGCAGTTGAATCTGATGAAAGATACAAAACCATTACAGGACCAGCTGATGGTTTAAATTTAATTTCTAAACTAGAACCAATAAAGTATACAAGACCATCGGAAGGAGTTACTGATGGTTGTGGTTTTGGCGCTCAATCTTACAAACAAGCCTTTGATGATATAGGCGCTTATGCAAGAGGTGTCACAGTTGGTTCAGATACAGAAAAATGGATGTTAGATTTTGCACCCTTAGTTCCAAACTTAGTTAAAGCTATTCAAGAACAACAAGCAGTAATAGACGATTTACAAAGTAGAATTGAATCACTAGAGGGCAGTAATTAGTGAATGGCTTTAGTATCAATTACACCACCCGCAGGAATAGTCACTAACGGCACAGAATATTCCAACAAAGGCCGTTGGGTTGATGGCAATTTAGTCAGATTTCAAAATGGTTATCTCACACCCATAAAAGGATGGGAAAAATTATCACATGGCACAATAACAGGAGAGGTTATTGCCCTATATGCCTATAATGACAATGCAGGCAATCCAGTTATTGCTGTTGGCACAAGACAAAAAATATTTGTCATTTATAAAGGTTCTACAACAGATATAACTCCAGTTGGTTTTGTAAATGATGCAAGTGCAGATCCTTTAGGTTATGGTGCTTATCATTGGGGTGTTGAAGATTATGGTGATGCACGAAGTCAATCAGGCTTATCTTTAAACACTAGAGATTTTTCTTTTGATAATTGGGGTGAAGATTTAATAATTTGTTTCGCTGGTGATGGTAAGGTATATAGGTGGCAATCTAATTCAAGTGGATCAGCAGATACTATCGCTACTGTATTAAGCAATGCACCAACAAACAATAAAGCTATAGTAGTAACAAATGAAAGACATTTAGTAACTTTTGGTTCAGGTGGTGATCCTAGAAAAATAGCCTGGTCTAATAGAGAAGATAATAATAACTGGACAGCTAAAGCCACCAATACCGCAGGAGATTTAATAGTTCCTAGTTCTGGTGAAATTATAGGTGCAAAAAAATACAAATTAGACACTATAGTTTTTACAGAAACAGGTCTAAGTAGAATGTATTATTCTGGTAATCCTTTTATTTATGGCATTGCACAAGCTGGTGAAAGTTGCCGTCCTTTGGGTATGAGGTCTGTTGTTAGCACAGGTGATTTTCTTGCTTGGTTGGGAGAAAATTCTGTCTTTGTTTATGATGGTAATGTTAGAGAAGTATCATGTGATGTGCATGATTATATCTACGATAATTTAGATTATCCTATGAGAAAAGTTGCGGTGGGTGGTCACAATTCTAATTACAATGAAATATGGTGGTTTTTTCCAAGTGATGCTGATACTGGTTACACACCATCAAGATATGTTATTTGGAACTATAAAGATAATGTCTGGAGTAAAGGCACAGGTGTCGATAGAGGTGCTTGGTGGGATCAAGGTGTTTTAGAATATCCTATAGCTGGTGATGGCTCTGGCAATATACTACAGCATGAATCTACCTTATTAGAAAACTCTTTAGGATTAGGCTCAACTAAACCATTTTGCAAAACAGGGCCTATTGAAATAGGACAAGGAGATAAACTAGCTCAAGTCAATCAGATCATACCAGATTCAGAAGCTACAACGCTTCCTGGCGTTACTTTATCATTTACAGGACAATTTACAGCAAATGGTGCAGAAACAGACTTTGGCTCATTTACTTTTGAATCAGATGGTTATATGGATGCAAGATTTACTGCAAGATCTATTTCAATGAAAGTAGAAGGTGACACAAACCAAGATTTTAAACTTGGTCAGGTTAGGGTGGATGCAAAAGCAAGGGGTAAAAGATAATGGACTTATCCTCACAAAGACAATACATACAACGAGCCATCAATGTAAAACATAGTTTTGCTGGCACAACGCAAGAAACAATTTATACAGCGCCATCTGGCGGTGACTTTGATTTTGTTGTTGTTAAGAATTTGTTTGCGTGTGATACAGGCAATCAGCAAACAAACTTAGATATATCAATAACTGATACAAGCTCTAATGAGTTTTTTCTTTTTAAACAACACAATATATCAGCTCATGCCACTGAAGAATTAATAAAAGGTAATGGAGTTATTTTGTTGGCTGGCGAGATCATAAAAGGACAAGTCAATCACGCTAACATTGATTTAGTTTTTAGCGTTATAGAATATGCAAAAGGCGATTAAAAAATTAGACAGACAATCTCAAGCAAAAGAGGAGTGGAAAATACAATGGGAGCGTTGCAAACATTGGATTGAGGGAGCTGTAAAACATCAAGATGGCTATACAATTAATGACATAGAGGATAGAATAAGACAAGGAATATTTCATTTATGGCCAGGTAAAAAATCAGCCATGATAACAGAGTTTATTATATTCCCACAATACAGAGCAATGAATTTATTATTTGCTGGTGGTGATTATAAAGAACTTGAAGAAATGTTTCCCTATATAGAGGATTTTGCTCGTAGAGCAAATGTAAAAAGACTTTATTTAGGGGGGCGTAAAGGATGGATTAAAAAAATAAAACATTTAGGTTTTGAACCAGAATATATAATAAAAAAAGATTTATGAGTAAAGGTGCAACAACAACAGAAACAGTAATTCCAGAATTTCAACAAAATATATATAGAGATATATATGGTCAAGCTAGAGCAGTAGCTCAACAACCATTTACACCCTACATAGGACCACAGGTGGCTGGTTTCTCACCAGACGAATTAAGAGGATTTGAATTTCAAAGAAGAGTAGCTAGTCAAGCAGAACCATTAAATGTATTTGCTCAAAGACAGCAGTTAATGCAACAACCAGCGCCATCTTTATTAGATGCTGATATTCGTGCATACAGATCACCATTTGAACAACAGGTAGTAGATGTTGCTCTTAGTGACATACAAAGACAGCAAGATATTGCTCAAAGACAAGCTCAAGAAAGAGCAATAAGAGCTGGCGCTTTTGGTGGCTCAAGGTCAGCTTTAATTGAATCTGAAGCAGCAAGACCTTTTGTTGAGCAAGCAGGCAGAACCGCAGCACAATTAAGACAAGTTGGTTTTGAGCAAGCACAAAGAGCTGCTCAATCCGATATTGAAAGACAACTTGCTCAACAACAATTTAGAGCTAATTTATTAGGACAACAACAGCTTGCACAACAACAGGCTATATCTGGTTTATTAGGCACAGGCGCACAACAAAGACAACTACAACAAGCAGCTCTTACAGCAGCAAGAGGCGAGTTTGATCGTGCATTAGCTTACCCAGCACAACAAATTGGGTTACTATCACAAGCAGCGTTTGGAATACCAACAGGATCATCACAAGTTCAAAGAAGGGATGTAGGTGGTGCTGATGTTGCAGGACAGCTTGCAACTTTATTAGCATCATTAGCAATAGGTGGTGCTTTTGGAACATCATGACCACCACCAGCATAATAAAACCATGAGCGCACCTTTTCCAACACAAACACAAGTAAATCAGATTGTTGATCAAACAGATGAGGGCAGATCAAGTTCAAGACCATTTTTAAGCAACATTCCACCAGGAGTTGCTTTAGCCTTGCTTGGTTTAGGAAGTTCTTTGAGTGGTCGAGATCCAACTAGGGCTGTATTAGGAGGAGTAGAGATTTTACAAGAACAAAAAAGAGAAAGAGAGCAAAAGGCAATTTTGAAAGAATTAGAAAAAAATCCAAAATATGCAGATCAAATTAAATTAATTAGAGGTGGTGTAGATCCTCGTATGCTTGATACAATGGACTCAGATTTGACAGCAGATCAAAAAAATTATCTGTTAGCGGTTAAACAAGGATATAAAGGAACATTTATTGATTATTTACAACAAAAAAAATCACCTGTTGTCAGTATAGACCAAGAGGTAGAAACAGAATTTCAAAAAGAAGCCACAAAATCAGCTTTTAGAACTCTTGAAGATGCACAAGAACAAGTACAGCAATTCGTTGATATAGAGGGCAGGTTAAATATTTTACAAAAACAGCTTCAAGGTGGACAGCTTGAAACAGGTATATTTGAAGAATTAAAAATACCATTTCAAAGGCTTGCAGCTGGTCTAAATATATTGCCAGAAGATGAATTGAAAGGACTGGAATCTAAAGAATTATTTACAAGAACTGTAAATTATATTGTTCCTAGAATGAGAGTGGCTGGTTCTGGTTCTACTTCTGACACTGAAGTACAACTATTTAGAGAATCTGCACCAAGCCTACAGCTAGAAGAAGGTGGAAACCTTTTAATAGTTGGTGGTATGAGTGCTGTAGCTAAACACAACAGAGAAAGGTTAAAATTAATGGAAAAATATATAGAGGATGAAAATTTAGGAGCAGGAGATTTAATTGGTTTTGGTGAATATGCAGATGGTGTTTTAGGCCCTGTATTCAAATCTTATGATAGCGACCAAAGTTTCGATCAACAAGTTAAAGAGGGTAAACTAAAAGCTGGTGATTTTGTTTATGATGGAAAATATGGAGAATTTAGAATTTTAACTGACGAGGACGTTCTATAGAGAAAAATAATGCCAGCTCCAAAGAAAAAAGTTAAAAGACAATCACAAGAACTAGATATTACAACAGGTCTTAGTAGATCTGTAGGACAAGGATTATTATTTGGTTTTGCTGATGAAGCTGAGGCTTTTGTAAGATCATTAGCTGGCGATAAAGGTTATGAAGAAAATTTAGAAACAATTAGATCGGAACTTGATGCTTTTAGGGAGCAAGCACCTGTAGCAGCATATGGTTCTGAAGCATTAGCAAGCATACCATCAGCTTTGCTTGGTGGAGCAGGATTGGCTAGACTTGGATTAACTGGCGCTGGAAAAATAGGTGCAATTGAAGGAGCATTGTATGGAGCTGGAACTGGAGAAAGTGCAGAAGAAAGACTAACTGGCGCTGCTTTAGGTGCTACATTAGGTGGTGGCGTATCTAAAGCCGCAGAAAAATTACTACCACAAAAGTCTAAGATAGCAAAAAAACTTCAAGAAAAAGGCATACCATTAACACCAGGACAATCTCTTAGAGATCAAGGCTCTATTGGATCATCATTAATTACAGCTTTAGAAGATTTAACTACCTCTTACCCTGGTGCTGGTGCAGTAATTCAAGGGAAAAGATTAGAAGGTTTAATAAAAACAAACCAAGTCTTTATTAACGAAGCTGTACAACCTTTAAATATAAAAATTCCTAAAAATTTAACACCTAGAGAATCTTTTGAATTTGTTCAAGATAGATTGGATGAAGAATATGCAAAAATTTTACCAAAATTATCTATTTCAGATTTAGGTAACTTTGAAAATAAAATATTAAACACAATAGAAGATAGCATACTTGATCCAAAAGAACAGGAAAGAGTTTTAAAAATCGTTAATAAAACTATTTTAACGCAAATTAAAGATGGAAAAATTTCTGGTAATTTATTAAAAAATGCACAAACTGATTTAAGAAAATTATCATCTAGCTATAAAAAAAGGGGTGGTTTTGAAGGAGATGTTGGTGAGGTTTTATCAAATATAAAAAGACTTTTAGAAAATGAAATAGATTTACAAAACCCCAATTCAGATCAGCTTAAAAAAATAAATCAAGTTTACAAAAACATGATACCAATAAATAGAGCTATGGAAAATGCAATAGTTAATGAAGGCATATTTACGCCAGCTCAACTATTAAGAGCAGTAAAAAAACAAGATGAAACTTTAAGAAAAAGACAAACAATCGCTGGCAAACAACCCTTACAAGAAACAGCAGAACAAGCTCAACAAATTTTGGGTTCTCAATTTCCTGAAACTGGAACAGCATCAAGATTATTGGCTCAAGATATAATTTTAGATCCAACAAAATTAGTAACATTAGGACCTCCAGCAATTCTTTCTGAGCTTGCTATGGCAAGGATAGGGGGAATGTCACCAACTACTGGTTTATTAACTAGCGCTGATCCAGTAGTAAGAGGTTTGTCACCCTTTTTTGGATCACAATTAAGTCAAGTTCCTATAAATGAAACTGAAGAATGACACCAAACCAAGTTGGCCGTGCAGGGGAATACCTCACCGCCAGCTACCTCGCTAGATACTTTGACGAGATCTTTGAATGTCCATCACACTCACGTTACGATTTCTTAGCAGTTCTTAATAACAAATCTTATAAAATACAAGTAAAAACTTCAGCCTCTCCTTTTGAAAGAAACAATGCTGATTGGGTAAGGTGGGATATAAAAAAGAAAATATCAAATACAGGAGAACAAAGATTATATAATAAAGAAGAAGTTGATATTTTCGCTTTTGTTTTTCTACCTTTAGATAAGGTTACTTTTGCACCTAACGAAAATCTTGGCAAAACATATCAAAAGAAGTTAGAATTTATTAAAAGTTTCAATCCGCATGAATCATTGAAAACTGCGATTGAGATAATAAATATATTAAGAGAGAGAAAAAATGAAACAAAATCTGAATCAGTTATTCAAGCTGTATCTTCGTGATCTAAAACGTAGGGGTTGTAAAACCACTAATAAAATTAATCAACTTTACGACAACAATATAAAACCCATACTTGGTGATAAACCAATTACAGATATAATTCGTGGTGATATTGCATCATTACATTTAAGTATATCTGAACGTGCGCCATTTGTTGCTAACAACATACTAACTACACTTAAAGCTATGTTTAACTTAGCCATTACTTTATCTTTGGTAGAAAATAATCCAGCTACACACATTAATAAAAATAGAGAAAATAAACGCAAAAGATATTTAACTAATAAAGAGTTGATAGCTGTTGTGCGTGAAATGAACAGGCTGCAAAAAAATCCAATATATAAAAAATCAATTTTATTTATTTGGCTATTGATATTAACAGGTGCTAGAAAAGGTGAGATAGCACAAGCTAAATGGACAGACATTCACGACAACAAATTAATTATTAAAAATCATAAAAATGATCGTCTAGGTGAGGATCGAATTATATATTTATCCCCACAGATTCTTGGTATGTTAGATAAAACTACAAAAGATTCTGATTATATTGTCGGTATAAAATCACCTAGACGTGCCTGGCACACTATATTAAAAAATTGCAATATTGATAATGTGCGTTTGCATGACATTAGACACAGTTACGCTTCTTGGTCATTACAGGTAGTTAAACTTGCAGATGTGGGTGAACTACTTGGCCACAGAGATCAAGCTACGACACAAAGGTATGCTCATATTCACGAAGAGAAAAGTATTGAGAACGCCAACAAGATTGGCAACCATATTGAGAACTTGATTACAGATTTATAATTTATCTATATCAAAAGTAATTTCTGTTGGCATATTAGAATTTTCAACAGTTGATATTCCCAAACTAATTAGATATTCGGCTATTGCTTGTGGGTTTTTATTTTTGGTTTTTGATATTTTTTGCAATTTATTATGCAAAAATCTATCAATCCACAAGGCTTTTTTGCCATATCTTTCGTTAAGAATAGGATCATCAATGCCATCAAATAAGCCATCTTTTCTTATTTTTATATCATTTAACATTACATTTCCTCTATTTCGGAGATAAGTTCATCAAGCCAAAAACGAGCCTTTTTATAATCCTCCAGATTTTCACCTTTATGTGGACCTCGCCATACATATTTAAGTATATTGCCACGCAAAAATCCTTCATATTGCTCTCTACCCAAAGCAGATTTTATTGCGTCTTTACACTCAATAGATCCCTTTGTGTAGTGTGCTGGTTTATCAACCATATTATTCTCTTTTTTAATTCCCATAATATTCTCCTAAAATTTTACACTTTTACATTGTAAAGTGTATTTTTATGTATATACTATACCAAAATAGAACAAAAAGGGAGTTTTATGCAAGAAGATACAAACAACGAGAGAAATTTCTTAAATACAAGCCAGTTAGCGAAGCGTTGGAATAAAAGCCCAAGAACTATTGAAAACTGGCGTGGTCGTGGTGAAGGTCCAAACTATTACAAAATTGGTGGCAAGGTCTTATATGATCTAGCAGAAATTATTGAATTAGAAAATAAATCTTATATAAGTAATGGCTCATGCTCTTCTTAGCCCTTCAGCCTCTAACATTTGGTTGAAGTGTCCTGGTATGCCAAAGTTGGCACAGGATGTACCCTATCAAGTGTCTGAAGCTGCTGCTAATGGAACATTAGTTCACCAAATGGTTGAGGCGCAGTTAAAAGACCGCTTGGATAATATAACGCTGGAAGATTATTACTTAAATAAAGAGGAGAATATAGAAGATTTTATAATCACAATAGATCAGAGTATGATTGATTGTGCCAAAGTATATGTTGATTATGTAAGAAAAAGGCAAAAAGAACTAGAGGGAAAATTGTTAATAGAAGAGAGAGTATCAATAGAAGAGATAAGCCAAAATGTTTGGGGAACGGCTGACGCACTAATTATTGGAAAAAATAGATTAGTTGTATGCGACCTTAAATCTGGCAAATTCCCTGTTGATCCAAAAAATAATACACAGTTAATGATTTATGGTTTAGGAGCTTTATCACGTTATGGTAACGAAGATACAACGCTTGAATTAACCATTGTGCAACCAAGATCATTTAGCCCTGATGGACCCATTAGAAGTTGGGATATATCCGCAACAGATCTAGTCGATTGGGGTTTCAGTTTTCTTAAAGAGGCTACTGATGCCTGCGAGAGAGAAGAGCCAGAGCTTGTCTTTGGCGATCATTGTCGCTTTTGTAATGCGAAAGCGAAATGTCCTGTTTATCAGGACTTAAATATAGGAGAAAAAAATGTCGGTAAAAACTGATGCAAAAGAAAAACTCTTTACTTTAACCTCACAATCTGGTGAAAGTAGAGATGTTTTTGACGAAGATTTAGATGATTCAACTCGTCCTTTAGCGACAGAGTTGAGTGCAGCTTTAGAGATTAAAAATGCTAGAGCGAACAAACATAATGAGGCAATACTTGAGGTAAGAACAAATCAAATCTTAGATGCCTACATTTCAAACCAAGCCAACAAACTAGAACAGGCGCTACCAAAAAAAACTGTAGTTAAATCTAGTAAGGATGAAAAATGAGCTTAGAACTTATTAAGAAAAAAGCCAAAGTCAAGCCGCCAAGAATTGTAATTTATGGTGGAGCTGGAGTTGGTAAAACTTCTTTCGGAGCTACTACCAATAAACCTATTTTTATTTTGACTGAAGATGGTTTAGGTAAAGTAGAGGCAGATCATTTTCCTGTTGCAAAATCTTATACTGATTTCATGTCCTATCTAAAAACATTACAAGAAGAGAAACATGATTTTAAAACCTTAATCATAGATTCATTGGATTGGTTAGAGCCACTTATATGGAACAAGGCTTGTGAAGATAATGGCTGGAAAACCATTGAGCAACCTGGCTTTGGTAAGGGTTATGTCACAGTTTTGAGTTATTGGCGTGAATACATTGATATTCTTAATGACTTAAGAAACAAAGGCATGACTATTATCCAAATAGCACACAACCAAATTAAAAAGGTTGAAGATCCTCGTATTGAAGCCTTTGATAGACACGAGCTTAAACTTCACAGAAAAGCTGCTGACTTGTTGCTTGAACACTCAGACGCTTGTTTGTTCGCTAGTTTTAAATTAGGCACAGTTAAAGTGCAAGGTAAAGGTGGCAACATGACTACCAAAGCCGTTAGCGGTGACAGAGTATGTTACACAGTAGAAAAGCCAGCATATCTTGCAAAGAATAGATATGGCCTACCAGAAGAACTTCCTTTCGATTGGGCTACTATTCGTGAGGAAATGTTGAAATGAAGAAACAATCTTTTAAATACAAAGATAATCCAGATCATCCGATTTGGGATAGTTTAGAAGATGATGAACCTCAATTTGTGGACGGAGTTTGCAAATATTGTGGTGAAAATGAAGAAAATTGCCAAAACTATAAGTGTTGGCGTTAAGGAGAAAATAATGGATTTATCCAATTACGACTTAGAGGTGGACGCAACTCTTGAACAAGAGGCGTTACAACCAGGAAGATATAACGTAAGTTATGTTAGCGCAGAGGAAATCTCTGGAAAAAATGGATGGGTAGCTATAAAAATGCTATTTTCAGTTGAGGGAACGAATCATTTTGTGCCTTGCACATTTACTGTTGGTTCAAATAATCCTAAAGCGATTGATATTGGTCGGCAATCATTGGCTATGTTAGCTAATGCAGCTGGTTTAACAGAACTCAAAAATACAGAAGAACTGAAAGGAAAAACTGTATCGGTTGAGGTAAAAAATAATGAATCTGGTTATGCAGAAATTGATGATAACTATGGCAAAAATTGGCAAGCAGTTGAAAAAAAAGCTGTAGCCAAAAAAGTTACACCTAAAAAAGCAGAACCAGAAGATGATCCAGACATTCCTTTTTAGAAATGTTTGATTTAAAGCAAGATAACCCTAGCTTGTGTGGTTACTGCAAATCACCCGCTAGAGGTTATCTGCTTATTGATACAAAAAAAACTTTCGGTGCTTGTTCAATGTCGCATTTAAGAAAATTGCAAAAAGGCGAAAAACTTAAAAATAAAGCTAGGCTATCAGAAAAGGGGCTACATTATGCTATTAAAGAAACTAAACAAACTTATTTAAAAATAGCCAAAACAGAAAAAACTTGGACATTGCACGAATGGAGTAAAACAAATAGAGAGAAACTGTTTGCAAATATCGTGAGAGAATATTTGAATTTTGCAAACTATCAAGCAGAAACGGGGAAAACAGATTTTGGTCAAACTGACGAAATACTTTAATGATGGCATTGTAATAAATCAGAATTTAGTATTTGAGGGCAAAGGCAAAACTACAGACGATTTGCTAACAGAACTTAATAACTTTGGTTTAGACGTGCCATATCTTGATACGGGTGGCGGACTTGTCCGTTGCTCAGTCAAAGCAAGTTCTATTACTAGACCTGATAAGCATGGTGAAAAATCTGGTTGGTATGCGGTCAATCAACTTGGTAAGCATACTTTTTGTGCGTACGGGAACTGGCGTACAGGCGAAGAAAAAAAGTGGTCGAGCGTTCAGACTAATGATCTGAGCGTGCGTGAACGTAATGATTTGCAGAAAAAACTAAAAGAAGCCAAAGAGGAATCTGAAAAACACAAATTAGAACGCTATGATGAAGTAGCTGTTGATTGTGCAAACAGATTTAAAAGCTATGAACAGGTTGAAAAACACCCCTACTTAGAAACCAAAAAAATAAAATGCGAAAGCCTGAGAGCAAATAAGACGCTCTTAGTAGTGCCAATTTACAATGTAAATGCTGAAATCAGAAGTTTGCAGTATATTTCTGCACAGGGAGAAAAAAGATTCGTTTCCGCTAGTGAAGTTAAGGGTAATTTTTTTCCAGTCGGTTTTAATATTAGCGATTTACCAAATTTAGATAAATTAATTATTTGTGAAGGTATGGCAACATCCGTCACCAGTTATCTTGCAACAGGCATCCCCTCTGTCTGCATTTTTTCCGCAAATTTTGGCCTTGCCTCTTTAGCCAACTTGCGTGAAAAAACTAATGCAAGGTTTCTGGTGGCCTTTGATAATGATAAAAGCGGCTTGGGGAAACAAAAAGCGGAGGATTGTGCTAATGCAATTTCTAATTGTATTGCACGCATACCAAGCAAACCTGGAGATTTCAACGACCTAGCACTCGAACATGGTATCGAACAAGTAAGGTTGGAGTTATCAGAAACAGGAATCGGACTTAAACAATATGCAGTTCGTAACTTGGTTGAAGATCCTCCGCCCCGTGAGTGGTTAGTTGATAGGTTGGTAGAAAAATCTAAACCAATGTTATTAGCCTCTATTGGTGGCGTTGGTAAATCAATGCTCTCGTTAGATTTAGGATTGAAGATAATAAGGGGTAGTGGTATTTGGTT
>MDTB01190373.1_pt1 | contig 20212 bp, 16 predicted proteins | sample 811161 | NCBI WGS metagenome assembly MDTB01 (sample SAMN05326650, study PRJNA326480) | marine metagenome | isolation source: seawater | place: Mediterranean Sea | collected 2009 | reverse complement strand
TTTCACTGTGACCAGCCCCACGACAGTCGCGTACTCGTTCACGACAACAGCGAAGGGTTGAGTCGCCGTTTTGAAGGCATTCAGACCTTCGGCCAGAGTGAGTGTTTCTGGCAGATACAAAACATCCTTTGTAAATGAAAGTGCCGCCAGGCCCGACATCTCTCCCTTCAATACCTGTTGGAGAATCATCTTTGATTCCACCGAACCACTGATCTTCTCTAACGATCCGTCACACACCAGAAAATCGTTATGCGGGTGGTCGACCACTTTCTGAGAAATAGACTCAACCGACTCATCCAGTACGAAGTAGACGATTTGATCACGCGGCGTCATCACACCGCTTATAAGTGCGGTATCCAGATCAAACACCCCACCGATAAGCTCATACTCCTGCTGCTGCAGGCTGCCATCCTCGGCACCAGCATCCATCATGGCGACGATGTCTTCGGTAGTAACCTGCTCTTCTCTCTCGGTAGGCAGCTTCAGCAAACGCAGAACTGCGTTTGTTACACCGTTAAACAGCACCACCAGAGGCATCACCAGATAAGTTACCCAGCGCATAGGCGTTACAAGCTTGATTGCAGTCGCCTCCGGTAAATTGACGGCGATACGCTTTGGCAACAGGTCAGCAAACAGAATGAACAGCGCAGTGATACAGAAAAAGGATAACGCAAAGCTCATCTGATCTAAGACAGGCCCCTGATACACCAGAGCCAGACCATCCCTCACATACGGTGTCAGTGCTTCTTCACCAATAATGCCGCCCAGGATCGAAATAGCATTAAGCGCGATCTGAATCATGGCAAAGAAAGCCCCTGGATCCTGCTGAAGGTCAAGCACGTGCTGGGCTTCATCACTGCCCTCGCCCGCCATCACACGTAACTTGATTTTACGAGACGCCGCAATACCGATTTCGGCCATCGCAAAGCACGCGCTGGCTCCGATCAAGAGCGCAATCGCAAACATTTCATTCATGGAGTCACACCCGCTAAAGCAAACAGTAAACACAGGTGAACCGGCAGAGCCGCCTTCTCGTGGCAAGCGTTGGGAGGGTACGGGGTTCAGCGCTTAATATATGCCAGTTCTGGCAGGAAGCAAGCGAATAAACGTGGCAACGTAGAACGCTGCCACGCGATTGAAAGTGCTACTTCGGAGTAAATACAGCGCAGTCGAGCATAGCTTGCATATTAGCCTTGGCGACGTCTGCAAGGTAAGCACGCCCACCTGAGTTACTGTCGATGTTGGTACCTGTCAGCTGGCTGCTGAGCTGGTCGTAGACATCGTTAATGATATTGTTACCACCACACGGGGACGTCATGATGTTTGAATCTGACATATCCGTGAACTGGATGGTGGCCTGGGCAAAACTCAATACCGGTTGATCACCTGCATTGGCTGGCACGCTGACGCCCATTAAAAGAATGATGTGATCATCCTTGTTGTCACTGATTTCGTAGTCGATCTTACAAGACATGACCATACCCAGCTCAGTCGAGAACGAAACTTCGGGGTACCAGACACGGAAGTTATATCCCTGATACTCAAACTCAATCACCTGACTGAACGGCATCGCGCCGCTTGTGCCCGACTTCAGGCCCCAGGCGCCGACGTTTGAGACACCTGAACCAGTACCCGACAACGCATCTGTGTAGCCATTGTAATTGAAATCCAGCGCATAATTGGCCCGGCTGTCTGACGAAGAAGAATAAGCAGGCCGGTTAAAGGTGCCCGTAATCGTCGAGTAAACACGATTGATCGTATGGCAGATCACGGGCAGGAAATAGTAACTACCACCGTTGTCTGTCTTTCTGTAAACCAGCGATGAAATATCGTTGAAGGCTGTCGTTAAAAAATCGAAAACCTGTACGAAACCATCTGCGACTTCTTCGGAAATCCCCAGAGTTTCAAGCGCACCAATGGTACCCAACAACCAGGCCTCATCATCGACAATCGTTATCAAAGCTTGAGAAATGTTATAAGCGCCATTCGATGACCACTCGAAGTGCTGGATGCTGACAAGCTTTCCTGAGTTATCGAAGAACATGTCAAACTCAGCTTTGTCATTGCGGCCGCCGGTATTTTCGTGGCTCATTGAAATGTGATACTTCGTCCAGCCATCCTCAGGCAACACACTGAAGTCATCATTAATGTAGTAATCACTGATAACCTGTGTTGTTGCCTGCGCAGCGACTTCTGGCTCATCAATTTTATAGGTCGCATCTTCAATGACATACGTAATTTTGTCGTCGCTACTGGTGTTGGTCGTCCCCGGATATAGGTTGAACAGAGTTGTGAAATCGATGTACGGGCGCGGATATCCAGTACTCCAGAATTCGGGTTCTTTGTTGTAGAGCAGGAAAGACTCTATTTGATTCTTCCAATCACCTTCGTCTTCTCCCTGGAGGTTATAGCGGGTGATATTATTCAGGTCGCCATGTTTCGTGTTTGGCGTCACTCTCAGGGCACAACCGCGACAATCTGCCTCGTTAAATACAATCAGCCAGGCATTTGGACCTGTGCGTAATGAATTGATCGTGCCGCCCGTCGTCCGATACATTTCTGTGCCGCTGGTCGTGTATCCGACACCCCCCAGATTCAGGGCGTTATAGGGTGCTGTAAAGGTACGGTTGTCCCCGAGGAAATTATTATTCTCCGTGAACACAGCATGCCCGGAAGGAGGAGCAAAAAGCTCATCCCTCGTTGGATTTCTTCCCCAGTAAGAGGGCTTGGTCTTATAAAGCACAAAACTCTGAATCTGATTTTTCCAGTCCCCCTCATCACTGCCTGATGAGTTGTAACGGGTAGTATGGTTCAGATCATCGAGGTAGGTAGAGGGCCCGACCTGCATTGAGTCGCCGTAATAATTGGTTTCGTTGAAAACAATCACCCAAGTGTTTGATGCAGTTTCTAACGAGTCGGTATTACCCGTGATGTTGTCCTGACCTTGCGTATTTTTGAAGGTATCGCTCAAGCCACCACGATCATTATGGTTCCATATTTCGAAATCCACGTTTGAATTCATTGCTGAATCACCCATAACTCACTCCTTGTTAAACTATAAAAAAACTGAGAACTATTCGTATCGAGTTTTGTGCAGTGCATCAAGTGATGAAGGGCATCATTGACCGACTGCGCCAGAGCTGAAATCACGCTACAGTCAGAAGCCACTTCCAGTTCATACGCCTGAAGCTCTTACGCACCGCTGTATTGAGAGTTGATACACTGATCAGTAAGCATTTCCTGCCCTCTAAAAATATTTCCATCGATACTGTCAATCCACGCCATAAGGCTTTCAAATGGCGTTACAGAGCATTAATAACCGAAGATGACCAAGACACTCTGAATGGCGCATTGCAGCAAGTCATAAAGCTTAAGCTGAGAAGACCATTTGAGCTTGATCACCCATTACTGGCTATGCCAGTCTAGGCCCAGCTATCCTTTTTTATTGAGTGATGGATTAACCAATGAGTATTGAGCTGCCTGACATTGAACGAGCCCTGGCTGAACATGAACCCTTTTCATGGCTTCCAGCAGACGCCCTGTCTGACATGGCACGCTCAATTGAAGTGAGCTACAAACAGGCAGGTGAAGATGTGCTGGTTCTGGATGAACCCATACACCACCTTCACTTTATACGCTCAGGCGAAGTTGAGCTGTTTCGTCGGGATGGCAATCTTTATAACCGCCTGCCTGCGGGGCATGTATTTGGTCAAATGGGGCTACTCATGAAGGGTAAAGTGCGCTTTCCGGCAACGACCCGTAAAGACAGCCTCTTCTACCTGATCCCCAGCGAACTCTTTATCGATTACTGTGAAAAATACTCTGAGTTCGGCGACTTTTTTGAAGTAAACGAACACTCCATTCTGGAGCAGGCGACTCAGGTTGGCACCGACGATATGACGACGGTACCAGTAACAGAAGTCATCAAGGCGGAGCCCCTTCTGATCACTCCCGATACTACCGTCGCAGAATGCGCAATGCGTATCTCTGATAACTACATTGCCGCCGCATTAGTTCAGGACGACCAGGGCAACCTTCCGGGCATAGTGACAGACAGTGACCTGCGCGCGCGCGTTATCGCCAAGTCGCTGCCGTATGACACCCCGGTGGGTGAGATCATGAGTACTGAACCGCTGGTCATGGACGACCACGCATACCTTCATGAGGTGATGCTGGTGATGCTGCGTAATAATACCCACCATGTCCCTATCGTTGATGACAACCGCGTGCTCGGGATCGTCTCCCTTCTCGACGTAGTGGCACATGAGTCACAGAACTCCCTGCTGCTGGTGCGAAGCATTCTGTCATCTGAGAGCGTTGAGGCACTCGCCCAGCTTTCAGAGCAGCTGCCTGCTGTGTACGAGCGGCTGGTCAATGAGCACGCGACATCTCATATGATCGGCTCGGCGATGTCTGTGATAGGGGCCAGCTTTATGCAACAGATGGCCAAGCTGGCAGAGGAAGAGTTAGGGCCTCCGCCCGTACCGTACTGCCTGATTGCCCTTGGCTCACTCGCGCGTGATGAGCAACTGTTGGTCACCGATCAGGACAATGCTCTGATTCTCTCCGATGATTACGACGAAGCAGCACACGGTAATTATTTCGAGCAATTCAGTAAAATGGTGTGCGAAGGCCTTGATCGCTGTGGCTACCCCTTATGCGAAGGCTTGATCATGGCCTCAAACCCGAAATGGCGGATGCGCCGGTCGGAATGGCGCGCCCAGTTCACCAACTGGATTGAAAAACCTGAGCCAGAAGCCCTGCTCAACGCCTGCATATTTTTCGACCTGGTCGCTGTACATGGCACCAAGATATGGGCCAAAGAACTTCAGAAATTTATCTCAACGAAAGCCAAAAACAGCAAACCGTTTCTGGCCTTGCTGGCTCGGAATGCACTGAAGCGCACCCCTCCGCTAGGGGTATTTAAAAACTTTGTACTGGAAGAAGACGGCAGACAAGGTAAGTCTCTGAATATTAAGCGCCGCGGTACCGCTCCGCTAACGGACATTATTCGGGTTCATGCTTTGGCAACCGGATCGATGTCGCAGAACTCCTTCGAGCGCCTTGAAGATATTTCGAAGACTAAACTGCTCCCGCAAGAAAAATACGACGAGCTCACGAACGCACTGGAGCTGCTATACAGCTTGCGCGCACACCAACAAATGTTGGCCATCCGCGACAAAAGAGAACCTAATAATAACATCGCTCCTGATACCCTTAGCTTTACCCGGCAGCGTTCTCTGAAAGAAGCCTTCAATGTCGTTGCTCAGGCCCAGCGTTTTCTGAAGTACCGGTACACCGCTAATGGCTGATTACAGAAAGGGGTCATTGAAACGACCGGGCTCACTGCCCGACAGCTGGAGTGAATTTCAGCAATCCATGTTGGGGGGCTCCGCCAGCCCAAGCACCGGAAAGCCGCTGCCCGAAGAGCTTAAACGCTTTTATCAGGCAGAGTTCAGCTACATAGAGCAAAGCCTGAACGAAGCACGCTGCCTGGCCATCGACATAGAAACAACAGGCTTAGATTCAGACAAAGATAAAATCGTCAGCGTCGGGCTTGTTGAGTTTGATGCTAAGCGCATCTATCTGCCGACAGCCAAACATTGGCTGGTAAACCCGGGAGAGCTGAGCGACACCTCCGTGGTCATACACGGCATCACACACAGTGATGTTTCAGCTGCACCGAGAATTAATTCCATCATGCCAGAGCTACTGGACGCGATGTCCGGGCGCCTGTGCGTTGTCCACTACCGGGCGATGGAGCGTGAATTTTTCAGAAAGCTGGGATTTCACCTCTGGTCTGAACCCTGGCTTTTCCCCGTTATCGATACCTTTGCACTGGAGGCAAGCTGCCTCACTCATAGCCAGCGCTGGTATAACCGTCTGCTGGGAAAACCCCTGCCCTCCTTACGACTGCCAGATACACGCCAGCGCTATAACCTACCCGAATACGAAAATCACAATGCGTTGGTTGACGCGATTGCAACGGCCGAACTACTGCAAGCTCAGATACAGAAATGGCAATTAGGAAATCGCACCGTCAAAGACCTGTGCCTGTAAAAACTCCTGGAGAAAACCCATAAAAAAGCCCAGCAACTGCTGGGCTCTTCATTGAGCGAGTACTTAACCTTTCGGCTCAGTGCGTAAGCCCATCACTAAGCTCACACACATCAGCAACAGCACGAAAGTAAACGGTAAGCCCGTGGAAATAGCACCGGCCTGAAGCGCCTCAATCGCCTCTTTACCGCCAATCCACAGCAGCGCCGCAGCAATAGCACCTTCGACTGACGCCCAGTAAATACGCTGAGGAACTGGCGCATCCACTTTGCCGCCTGCAGTGATACTGTCGATCACCAGCGACCCGGAGTCGGATGAAGTGATGAAGAACACCAGCACCAGAACGATCGCGATGACAGAAAGAACCATACTCATAGGCAGAGCATCAAACATCTGGAACATCGCCAGAGGAACAGAAGTCAGACCGTTTTCACCCAGCAGACCAATCTTATTAGCCACCTGATCAATACCAATACCACCGTAGACAGACATCCAGATAACGGTAACCAGCGTTGGAACAGCAAGTACTGCGATCAGGAACTCGCGAATGGTGCGGCCTTTAGAAACACGTGCGATAAACATACCGACAAATGGCGACCAGGAGATCCACCACGCCCAATAGAACACAGTCCAGCCCTGTAACCATGCTTCATCAGGTCGACCATGCGGGTTACTCAGCGGGATGATATTAGAAACATACGCCATCAGCGTGGTAGGAATCGAGCCGAAAGCTACCGCGGCTCCGACCATTGCAACGAATACCAATAACACAAACGCGATCAGCATATTAACGTTACTAAGCAGTTTTACCCCGCCATCCAGGCCACGAACAACCGAAACAATGGCTAGCAGAGTAACACCCACGATCACACCGATCTGCAAGCCCACACCTGACTCAATATCAAACACATGGTTGATACCTGCAGCAGCCTGGCTTGCACCGAGACCGAGAGAGGTTGCTAAGCCAAACAACGTGGCCAGCACCGCTAGAATATCGATGATATGACCAGGCCAGCCCCAGGCATGGTCACCCAGAATCGGATAGAACGCAGAACGGATAGAAAGTGGAAGACCTTTGTTGTAACAGAAGAACGCCAGAGACAGCGCAACAACACCGTAAATCGCCCAAGGGTGAAGACCCCAGTGATACATAGTGGCACCCAGAGCAAGGCTGGCAGCCTCTGGTGTTTTCGGCTCGACGCCAAGCGGTGTTTCGTACCAGCCAGTGAAATACGCAACTGGCTCAGCGACGCCCCAGAACATCAAGCCGATACCCATACCGGCAGCAAACAACATCGCCAGCCAGGATAACCGCGAGTGCTCTGTCTCAGCATCTGCACCACCGAGGCGAATCTTGCCCCAAGGCGACACCGCAATGACAATACAGAACACAACGAAGATATTTGCAGACCAAACGAAGAACTTATCAAAGCTGCCGATAATGTCCCACTTCAGACCGTCGAGCGCTGCTTTAGCGACAGAGGCATCGGTGACGAGGGTTGCAATGAGAAAAGCGAGAATAAGAGCGGTACTGATCCCGAACACGGGATTGTGGACATCGAAGCCCCACTTTTGAATATTATCCTGACCAACCGAGTAGTCAGTGTTGTCGATACTGTACTTGTCTTTGGGCTCAGACACGATATCTCCCGTTTTGTTACGACTGGTATATAACTTATACACTGTATAGGTTCAGGCGAAAATTTCAAACGAGCGGCCGATAAGCACCATTAATGACACAAATTCAGCGAATATTCGTGCCCTGACGGCCTGTATCGACAAGGAAAGATATGTTTTCAACTCTACTGATATGATAATCACCCGCGCCCTGACCTGTAGGGTCGCTTCAGCCAGCTTGCCTGGCTATACGCGAAAACCGATGCATAGTCTCGTGCTACCTGAAAATAATCCTGACCTGTAGGAGCGCTTCAGGCAGCTTGCCTGGCTATGCGCGAAGCACCTACATAGTCACTCTGTAGGAGGGAAGCTTCTTCCCGACAGTCTTTCTGAAAATAAATCAATGACTGCCATTACGCATCAGCTCTTTCGAATCGGAGCCGTGAAATACGAAGAAACCAACAGAACGAGAAATGCGACTAAGAAAGCAATAGCGGCTGAATAAACTGTATCAAAATCTATCAAATAAAAAGATAGCGCACCAGCGATGCAACTGAACGTCCCATCAACCCAGCTGGCGCCACCGTTCTGAGAAATGAGAGAAGTACAGTGCTTACAAACAATAGCGCTGTCTCGATTAGCCTTTAAGCGCTGCCATACTAGATTTAATAAAGGCAAGGTTTCCGAGCAATACGGGCAGGTCTTCATAAACTAATCTCCACCGCCACATCCACTACTGCCGCCGTCTGAGTCGCCGAAAAAACCACCACAGCCTCCCGTACTACCAGAGCATCCTGATGCGCAACCTATGTGTGCAGCGCAGTAATCGTTACCTCTTCCACCATAGAAGCTCAACTTGCAGTTTCTCGAATAAAAGAAGCCATCTTCAATATTTAGCTTTTTATCGATGGAGAAAAGTAGTGGCAGTTCAGCCGGCCTTGATGGATCAATAGAGTGCTTGGCACAAGATAGCCGCCAAGCTCGTTTAATACCCTCCTGAGCTAACGTAGGAGAGCTCATGGCTTCGGTCGGAGTATGATGAAGAAATCTGCCCAGCCCCTTCTTGCAGAATTTTTCATACGGACGAGTAAAAAGAATAAACTCATACCATGCGACATCAACAACCTGAGATGGCATAGAGACCATGCGTCGCCTGGTCATTTTACAGATATAGAAATATTCCCGGAGCGCCTTAAGCACCAATTGAACTTGCTCGTCTGATAAGTGCGGATAGTGATCCTGAACTTTCCTGCCGATTGAATGACGAAATCGATAGTTTTCGATATAAGCCAATTGATAGGCTCTTCTGATCCGGTATAAAAGATAACCAGTCAAAATCATACAAACTGAAAGAAAGACTATTTCAATGCTCATCCACTAAACCTTTTCAAACCTAACCTTGTCTCTCGGCTTAAAGTCGCCCTCGCCAAGAAAACTACCAACAAGATGAGCAAGTGAACAACCAAGAACCTCTTGAGCAGCTTGCTCACCAGCATCGCTATAATTCGCCAGATTGCAAAACTGAGCGAACACTTCAAAGTTCTGAACAAGGTTGCGTACAAGCACATGCGCCAGGCTGTAACTCAGTTCCTGCCCCTCGTCGATTCTCGAAAAGCTATCGCCCGACCAGAACTCCTGAATTGTCTGCATATTCCAGAAAACCTGATGCCTGCTCACGATTTCTTGATCCAGATAAAGGTGATTTCCAGCCAGAGCATCTTCCATCAGGACAGCCAGACCTTCATCCAGCCACAGCGGAATTGGGAGATGGGACAAACAGGCATGAGTCAGTTCATGAACGGCCGTTGGCTCAGCATAGGTGATGTCTTGAGAAGGGAATATGAAATGACCATACCCCTCATTAATATACATACCAGCGCTCATACCAAACTCACCCTCTTCCGGATAAAAGAGGCTCACGTAGCGATAGTACTCATCACTGTCTTTGAAAATCACTGCGACGTGCTTGCCGAAACCATCATCCGCTGCGATACCGTTCAGGGTTTTAAGAATACGTTTCAGTGTTCGCTCTAGAAAAGATGAAAAGACATCTACATAGCGGTCGCTCTCATCCGAGAGGATTAAAAAATTTTCCGATTCGGCAATACGATAACTTCCACCAAACTCGTCTGCTATGGTTCCGAGCCACTTCTTACACTCAATCAACCAAAGCTGATGTTGCTCTTCGTCACTCAGTTCGGGGGGCATGCTATCTGCGATAGCCGCCCAATCAGGCCTGATGCTCATTAACAATCCTTGTCGTTGTAGGTCTGTTCTATCGGGGCAAGATCAGTGATCTTGCCCCGATAAAACGGACACGTTCGTTTTCATGCTGCTATTCGCTCGTATTCCATTGGTGAATAGTAATCTATTCCCGAATGCAGCCGCTTTCGGTTGTAGTAATCATTGATATACCTTGCCAAAGCATACTTCAACTTCTCTGCTGAATGGAATGTTGTATTGCGAATCAATTCAGCCTTCATTGAATGGAAGAACGATTCCATATGGGCATTATCTATACACTTGCCCGGTCTACTATGGCTATGCGCGATTCCCTGTTTGTGGAGTTCCTTCTGGTACTCTGATCCGCGATATTCAACTCCGCGATCCGTATGGAGCATCAGCCCTTCTTCCGGCCGACGTTTTCTTATCGCTGTCTGTAACGTTCTTCCGGTAACTTCCGTCGTTCTTTTGGTATCCAGGCTCCAGCTGACGATCCGCCGTGAATAGAAATCCATGATCACTGACAGGTAGTGCCACTGCTTTTTAACTTTCAGATAGGTCACGTCAGCCACCCAAACTTTATCCTTAGCTACCGGAACTGCACCATCTGGTCGAAGGTTCTCTCCTGACGCCAGGAAGCGTCTCAAACCTGGAGCCCGATACGTTACCTTAGTTACCCGAGCGATCAGCCCCATCTCCTGCATCAGCCGGGCGACACGCTTCCTACTCACCTGAAAACCCTGCTTTAGCAGTGCTTTCCAGATTCTCGGGCTTCCGTAGCGTCCTTCGTTTTCATCTGAAATACGCTTGATATAGAGGCGCAGTTCCTTATCCGACCGATCGCGTTCAGATGGCTCTCTATTAAGCCAAGCATAGTAACCACTTCGCGAAACTCCCAGCCATTCACATGTTCGCTTAATGCCTAACTCTCGTCCGAATTTCTCGATGAATCGATATCTTGCTGATGTTCCTCCGCAAGAAACCGTTGCCACTTTTTTAGCAGATCAAGCTCCTGTTTCAGCTTCTTGTTCTCTGCTTCCAGCTTCTTACGTTTATCTGCCACGATCTTGCCTTCACGGTATTCTTTTCGCCATCGTGACAGCATAAATGGATGTATGTCGAGAGTATTGGCTACTTCCTGGACCTGAATCCCTTCAATCAGACTTAGCTGAACCGCTTTAGCTTTAAACTCGTTCGAATACTGCCAAGTCTTTCTTGGCTGATTATATTTTGGCATTGGACACCTCGTCAGTTTGACTTTGGTGTCCGTTTTATCGGGGCAAGATCAGCGTCCGTTTAAGCAACTTGTTATGTGACTGTTATACAAGGCTTTCCTTAACTTTTTCAAACCAACCACTAACTTCTTCATGTGCTTCTAGTTCAATTAGATCCTCTATCGTCAACAGCGGTGCAGCTTGTTCTGATAATACTCTTTTAATAGTACCTGCGCCTTCACCAACTATTTCTGTATTTCCAGCTGCTTTTAGGCCTTTCAGGAATGTTGAGAGATCTTTAGGTATATTCTTATTCTTCCACTCATCGACCCAACCGTCATTAGAGTGCATAAAATCTTCTTCAATTGGGTAAACTTCCTTAATCAACCTTGGATGAATATAGTTCTCAACTTCTAGCATATTTGTTAATGCCGCCCATGAGCCTTCTCTCTGATTAACTTGATCAACTGCAAGCTGATATTTTGCAACATCATTGTCATAGATATGAATCTCTGGCTTATTTAACTTTGCAAGGTAGTTTTTATTAACCCAGTGCATTAACGTACCACCACCCAAAAATATCGTTAGAACCCGATCATCATTTTCCAAATCTAACTCAAAAAGTTTGCCAACATGATTGAAAAACTCAACGTCTGTTGGCCCTTCTAAACATAAAATCGATTGAACGCCTAAATTGTCAATAGAAAGTGCAACGTCAGGTAGCATCCCCAATGTTTGCGCGATAGTTTCTAAGTTATCCTCAGTTCCTTTTTGAACTATCGGTAAACCATCAACTTTATTTATAAATCTAATTTTGTCTGTATTTACTAGTCCTGCGAGAGACGGGCTATGTGTTGTAATTAATACTTGGGTATTCTCATTTTCAGAAAGCTCAACTAGTGCATTGAACAATTCAACTTGCCAAGTTGGATGTTGCGAAGTTTCAGGCTCTTCAATTGCGTAAATCACATTCCTATCTTCAGCATTCTTTCTTTCTGCTTCGGCTCTGAAGTAGTTAAGTAATATCAGCCTTCTTACTCCGCTTCCTCTCTTATTGATGGGAATGCCATCGTCACAATTAAAAGAAAATGAAAATAGAGACTCCCAAGGCTTATGAGTCATTTCAGGAGAGAGCACGTCAGCAATTTCTGGACTCATTTCTTTCAATTTTTCAAGAGTTTTTAACCCTAGCAGCTCTGCTTTAGCCCGTATTTGCTCTTTTACGTCGTCCAGTTCTGCTTGTAATTGGCTTATTGCAGTTTTGGTAATAGCCTTCAAGGGATCTTGTACTTCTTTATCTGAATCCTTATTTGCTCTATCGGATTGAAAAATAAAAAATAGAGGCAAGTCCACTTTTAGAGACTCCCAAATCTTTTTCCCGTCTTCCTTGTCAATTGGTACATCAATTTCAGATAAATCATCTATATCCTCAACATCGTAAATTGCTTGTCTTATCGATGAGCTTTTGTTTTTCTTTACTTCGTCAACATCAAGTTTATCCGCATAATCGGCTAATAGCTTTTTAAGATCAGCAATCTTCATTGAAATCAATGGACTTTCAAATTTTGTTGGATAATTAGCTACAAGGTAGGTTTTTAAAGATGCTGCTGTAAGTTTATCTTTTGAGCAGTCCCATACTTTTTTAACAGACAGGTGACTACTCGAATCAAGTAAATATTCTTTATTTAAGTCTGTTGGAACAGTATCAATAGTATACTCTTTATCTTCAGGCCTAAAACTAACTTGAATAGCCATATTTTGTTCATCGGCGGCATGAACATTATGATCATCAATATCTATTTTAACCGTTTCGTTGTTAAAAAATATTTCTAAAGCTTCAAGAATTGTTGACTTCCCAATATCATTCTTACCAATGATGACATTGAAGTTTTCATCAAATTCAACGCTTACATTTCTATAACCACGGAAATTGGTTAATTCTAGCTTAGAGATTTTCAATGAAGTACTCCTTTACTTGATTAGTGCGCTGGCACATAACGCGGAGCTAAGGCGCCACGTATTTTGTGGTCGCCTTGAGCGACTTGTTGTTTGAGGGCCAACATACAATCGCACATTCTCAGCTGAAAGCGCTTTGAGAATTGCGAAGTAGGCCCGTGGATTGGCGGAAAAGAACTGAAACAACGATGCGAGGGGAAGCTTTCCGGTAAGAGCACAGCCGCGTCTCGTTCGATAAGTAATTCTTTATCAACTCGCGCGGCTGTGCTCTTACCGTAATAATTTAAGTACGCCTCGTCCATCATCATTTCAATTTTTCCATAAAATTCGTACTTTCTTCGTATTTAAATCAACCTGTTTACAGGTACATTTTAACGAATGAAATGGTAAAAACTTACGCCGCCCATCTCCAAGCAACAGCTTATTAGTGTGCGTGCGCGTTTATCCTGGGGCACTCTTTCGAGCTTTCCACGGTAACTCTCTGACATCATTGAAGAATCTTCCATAACTCAAATATCCCTTCCGGAAAAACGCGCACGCCTGTTATTTCGATAGTCCTGCGCACATAAACTTGTAAACCAAGCCTGTAACTGTCTGTTTCATATACGGTTTACCGTACTACCCACCGGCAAAACGCGCAAGCGCGAATGTAAAGCGTGCCAGTTTTGCCCGAAAACGCCGAAATATACTGTATGGATGTCCCCCTTCTCTTTACATTCAGATTGTCCGCATCGCTTATCGCCGATCTAGCACTTTATTACTAGTTTTTGCCAACTGGTAGGATGCAGCACCTGCCATCTGGCCCTAGACTTATAAAAGGAATACATAACTAAGGTGGCTTATGGCTGAGAGCTTCAGTGCAGAACGTATGCTGACGGGGAAGATGGCGGCGGTGCCAGCATCGGGCTGGATGGCGTTGATTCGCGCAGGGTATTACACAGGCGGTTGCACCGACGAGACTCAGTTGGTGCGTTCGATGGCCGAGCAGATGTCTGAGCCTTTGTTGGCCCATGCATCCCGTGAGGCCTGTCGCTTGATCACCGAGTTGCGCGAGCATACCGATGAGCTGTCGTTGTTCGACCAGTTTATGCAGGAGTACAGCCTGGATAACGACGAAGGCCTGACACTGATGATTATCGCTGAGGCTTTACTGCGCATCCCGGATAAGGCGTCGCGTGATGCCTTTATCCGCGCTGAGATCTCTCAGGCGGATTGGGAGAAGCACCTGAGCCATAGCCCATCCCACTGGGTTAACATGGCAACGCGTGGCTTGTCGGTCAGTGGCCGCATGGCGCGGTTAAAGAACGCACTCGGTCGCTTGATTACCCGCCCCGGCGAACCTGTGATCCGCAATGCGCTGCAATATGCCATGCAGATGCTGGGCAATCAGTTTGTGCTGGGTGAAGACATCGCCAGTGCCCGCGCCAATGCCGAACGCACGCACTCGGAGTTGAATGCCTTCTCGTTCGATATGCTGGGTGAAGCGGCGCTCTGCGATGACGACGCCGAGAAGTATCTGGCCAGCTATCGAGCTGCGTTAAAAGAGATCGCACTTCAGAACAACGCCTCTGATCAAACAGCTAACACTTCTAAACGTCCCTGCTCGCTTTCAATTAAGCTTTCTGCTCTGCACCCGCGTTATGAAGACACCCAGCGCGAAGACGTTAAGGTCAGGCTCTATGATCGTCTCGCGACACTCGTGCGTGAAGCGCGTGAGTTGTCGGTGCCCGTAACCATAGATGCTGAAGAAGCCGACCGTCTGGTTCTATCGCTGGAGTTATTTGAACAGGTACTGAGTAACGAAGCCGCTGACTGGGGCCAGTTTGGCCTCGCTGTGCAGGCTTACAGCAAACGCGCCTTGCCCGTGTTGGGCTGGCTTGATGCGTTAGCACGCGAGCACGCGGTGAGAGTTCCAGTGCGCTTAGTCAAAGGCGCCTACTGGGATAACGAAATCAAACTGGCGCAGCAACGTGGCTTGCCCGGTTACCCCGTTTTTACCCGCAAAGAGCACACCGATCTTTCCTATCTGGCGTGTGCCGCCTTTATGCTGAAAAGCACGGGCATTTATCCGCAATTCGCGACTCATAATGCGCATACCTTAATGGCCGTATCCGCGATGGCCGATGCGCTGTCATCAGCAGAATCGAGTGACGCTTGCGAATTCCAACGTCTGCAGGGCATGGGCGAGCCTTTGTATGATGCTTGGCAAAGCAAGCGCAAAGATTACTTGCGTACCTACGCTCCGGTCGGTGAGCACAAAGAGCTACTACCTTACTTGGTGCGGCGATTATTAGAAAACGGCGCCAATACGTCGTTTGTGCATCATCTATGGAAGTCAGATATCAGCCCTGAAGGGTTGGCACAGTCACCACTGGATCTCGCCCGCGAGCACCATTTTGCACCCGCAGCGGATATCCCGGCACCCGCCAATATTCTTGCACCGCGTAAAAATTCAGCCGGGTTAAACCTGAACAACCGTGATGAGCTTGATTCGTTACTCGCAGGCTTAGAGCGCTGGAAGTCTCACCAATGGCAAGCTCGCCCTCAGGTGAAGATCAGCAGCCTCACTACCTATCAGCCAGATATAGTTGTGGGTTGCCCTTTCTCTGCACACGATAAGGTGGGCCTCGTGCAATGGGCACACCCTGACGATGTGTACGCCATTATTGATACTGCCCAACGCGCCTTTACTCACTGGAATAGCGAACCGCGCCCCGCGTATGCCGCCCAGCGAAAAGCCTGGCTGCTGACCCTGGCTGATTTACTCGAAACCCACCGACATGAGTTGATCATGCTGTGTGTGCGCGAAGCGGGTAAAACCCTGCGGGACGCCGTGGATGAGATTCGTGAAGCCGTCGATTTCTGTCGCTACTATTCGGGCTTTATTGAGGAAGGTTTTGCCGAGCCGATTGCCCTGCCCGGCCCGACGGGTGAGTTAAACCAACTGCACTATGAAGGTCGCGGTGTGTGGTTTTGCATCAGCCCCTGGAATTTCCCGCTGGCTATTTTTATTGGGCAGATCAGTGCCGCCATTGCGGCAGGCAATGCTGTGATTGCCAAACCCGCAGAAGCCACCAGCCTGATTGCCGCACGAGCTATTGAACTGGCTTATGCAGCGGGTGTACCGCAGGAATTACTGCAGTGTGTTCCGGGGTCTGGCCCGATACTGGGCGATGTGTTCTGCAACGATGCGCGCATTGCTGGCGTAGCCTTTACCGGCTCTCATAAAACAGCCCATAAAATCGCGATGGATCTTGCCCATCGTCGTGGCCCTATCGCCACGTTTATCGCAGAGACTGGCGGCCAGAACGCTATGATCGTTGACTCAACCGCACTGCCTGAGCAGGTCGTTAAAGACGTACTACGCTCCGCTTTTGGCAGTGCCGGGCAACGTTGCTCAGCATTGCGAGCCTTGTATCTGCAAGCGGATATTGCCGATGAGGTGATTCGCTTATTGAAAGGTGCTATGAGTGAGTTGGTGGTGGGAAATCCAGGCGATGTATCCACCGATGTCGGCCCGCTAATTTCGATGCAAGCAAAAAACAGTCTGCTTGCTCATATCCGCCATTTAAAAAGTCATGGCAAACTAATAGCGCAAGTCGATAACGTACCCGAGGAAGGTTTCTTTCTAGCCCCCGTTGCGTACGAGATTGAATCAATTTCAGAACTGGACGACGAGCATTTCGGGCCGATTCTGCATGTCATCCGCTATCAGAATTCTGACCTGCCGAACGTTATTGAAGATATTAATAACACGGGATTCGGGCTGACGTTGTCTGTGCATTCCCGCAATCCTGAAGTATCAGGCTTTATTGCCCGCAGCGCTCGCGTGGGCAACGTATATATTAATCGCGATCAGATCGGTGCAGTAGTGGGTGTACAGCCTTTTGGAGGCTTGGGGCGGTCAGGCACTGGCCCGAAAGCCGGAGGCCCTGATTACGTGAAACGTTTTGCCTGCGAGCGCACAGTCAGCGTTAACACCAGTGCGATTGGCGGTAACGCAGAGCTGCTGCGACAGAATAATCAAAGTTGAACCAGACGTTATGATTACTGGCGATAAAGCTCTTTGTCGTCAGTAAAGATTTTATCGCCCACGTTTTCAGCCTGCTTAAGCGCTTTCAACGAACTGGAGCGGAACTCACGTGAATACAGCACAGCGGTAATTAATGCTGCGGTGCCCATAAACAGCCACTCAGAGACAAACCAACTGAGTGCTGCCATCGAGAAGTAAAACGCACGCAGCCCATTGTTGTAACTGTGGCTGGCCTGATCAATGACCTTCGCACTGTAGAGCGCCATGCTACGACGATCACCGGGAGTCACCGAATTATCGTCAGGCATAGGCGCAGCGCCCACCAATACCGAGGCAAATCCAAACTGACGCATTGACCAGGTAAAGGTGAAGTAGGCGTAAATAAATATGACCACCAGCACGGCGATCTTAAATTCGAGTTCAGTCAGTGAGTCGCCTTCAACGAACGATACGGTGCTCAACATGGCACTGATTTTATCCGTTGCTGTCAGTGCAGTAAGAAGACCCGCAATAATCAGCACGCAAGAGGATGCAAAGAAGTTTACGTTGCGCTCAATGTTAGCCAGCAGAGCCGCATCGCCTACGCGGATTTCACGTTTCAGCATCCGGCGCATCCAGTTGATACGATGCACATGCAGAACAGACGACAAGGACGCAGAACGTTTAGCCCGGTAGTGCGCAAATTTGGCATAACCAAACCAGCAAAACACCAGCCAACCGAGGCTGATAAAGTTGAGCATGCCTATTTCTGCAAAACCTGCCATATCGAAATGCCTGCTCCTGTAAGGTGATCTGTTACATGACCTATAACGTGGCCTATAAGGTGAATAGTTACCCTTTAAGAAGGGTCACCAGATAACGGATTCGCTCATCCGATAACTGGCGATAATCGAAGTACGGAGTCACAACCGAACCTGAGTGATTCGATGCGAACCTACTGTCCAGCCATTTTGCACCATCTGTTTTGAAAAAGCCGCATTCTTCAGCGAACTGTTTGCCCATCAGAAGAACTTGATGTGATGGTTTCGAGGTCATGGTTGAAGGCCCGCCAAAACACAGCGCTACGCCACTGCCCGGATGGAGCATCCGCGCATCGCGATAGTCCTGCCAACGACTGAACTCTTCGGTGCCGTTAAATTTCAGTTCGTGCAGAAACTTGGCAAAGACATTCAAGATTTTGCGCCAATGATTGCCTTCGTGCGCATTAATCTGAGCAATATCGCCATCGGCTAATGGCATGACGTCGCCCGGATACGCAAAGGGTTCAAGAGATGGCCTGTTTGCCAGATAAACCCGCAGCGTTGCCTGCGGGTCACCTAAGCCAACATCGGCAATAGACGCCGTGGCCATATCAGGACGGTTCAAACCAATGTTTTGTGCGGTTAGCGAAAGCGACCAGCGAGAGCATCACCGGCACTTCAACAAGCACTCCCACCACGGTCGCCAGTGCAGCACCTGAATGCAAACCAAACAATGAAATAGCAACAGCCACGGCCAACTCAAAGAAATTACTGGTGCCGATCATACAGGCAGGTGCAGCAACGTTATGCTTTAGCTTAATGCGTATGGCGATGAAATACGTAATCGCAAAGATGCCGTAGGTCTGAATCAGCAAAGGAATTGCGATCAGCAACATATCCAGAGGATTCTCTACGATGCGAGGTGCCTGCAAACCGAATAAAATCAGTACGGTGGCCAACAACCCCAGAATAGACAACGGCTTTAACGTCTCTGACAAGCGCCCTACGCCCTCTGCCCCGAGTATTTTTCGAGTGAGCACACCTGCCACTAACGGCAAGACAACGTACAAGGCGACGGATATGAGCAATGTCTCCCACGGGACTTCAATATCCGAGACACCGAGAAGAAAACCTGCAATCGGTGCAAACGCAAAAATCATAATGACGTCGTTCACCGATACCTGTAGCAAGGTGTAATTCGCATCACCGCGCGTCAGGTGGCTCCAGACAAATACCATGGCAGTGCAAGGCGCGACGCCCAGCAAAATCATGCCGGCGATGTATTCCTGCGCGGTGGCAGGTGACACCAGGTCCGCAAATATATGATGAAAAAACAGCCAACCTAATGCAGCCATGGTGAAAGGCTTAATTAACCAGTTAATGATCAGGGTAAGCGCAAGCCCCTGAGGTTGCTTAGTGACATCTTTGATGGACGCAAAATCAACCTGCATCATCATTGGATAAATCATCAGCCAGATCAGAACAGCAATCGGCAGATTTACGTTGGCGACTTCGGCATTGGCAACAATCTGAAAGACGTCCGGCATAATAAGTCCGGCAGCAATGCCTGCAACAATCGCAAGCCCGACCCATACGGATAAATAACGCTCAAAAATACCCATCAGAAAACATGCTCCGGTGTGAGAAGCCGCCCGATAGCGGTTTCGAGTGACTTTTTGTCCGTGAATTCATCCAATGAAGTTGATGCCAACAGAGACAAGCGTTGCTGCATCATACGGCCGACCTCTTTAAACATGTCTTGCTGCATGTCTTCGGTCGGTAATTTTGATGGATCAGGTAAGCCCCAATGTACACGGGCGGCATTACCGAACCAGACCGGACAGGTTTCACCCGCGGCGCTGTCACACACAGTAATGACGACATCGGGCGCAAAGGCTTCGTGACCATCCCAGCTCTGGCTGACCAGGCCTTCGGTGGAGATATTCTGGCTTTCGAGGTATTTCAGCGTGCCCGGAAATACGACACCAGCAGGCTGGCTACCGGCGCTACGGGCATCAATTCTGCCCTCAGAAATATGACGTGTCAGTGCTTCAGCGAGGATGCTGCGACAACGGTTGTGTGTACAGATAAAAAGTATTTTCATAAATCAGACGTCAGCAGCACGCTGACGATTCTCCCGGATTGATCATGAGTTCAGGTACGGACGTGATTACCATGGGCGCCAGTGTATTGATGACCTCAGCTACCCATGCCGGTAGTTGAGGCGCTAAGGAGTAATACACCCACTGTCCTCGACGTTCAGTCTCGACCAAGCCAGCTTCACGCAATATCGCCAGGTGGCGCGATACTTTTGGCTGGCTGAGTTGCAGTATGTCCATCAGGTCACAAACGCAGCGCGGGCCAGACGTCAT
>MDTB01166222.1_pt1 | contig 20213 bp, 18 predicted proteins | sample 811161 | NCBI WGS metagenome assembly MDTB01 (sample SAMN05326650, study PRJNA326480) | marine metagenome | isolation source: seawater | place: Mediterranean Sea | collected 2009 | reverse complement strand
TTTATATAATGTTGAAGTGTGTACGACAAATTTTGGTAACCTTAACCGTCCACACTTCTCTTCTTAAATTTTTACATTTTACATAGCTAATTGAGCTAAAAAGCTCAATAATTCTCACTAATTTATTGTAGTTACAATAATTATATTGAGAGAGAACGATGCTTATAGGCTAAAATTATAGGAAATCAAGCAATTAAGAATAAAAAAATAGCTAAAAAAGCTTGATTTTTAAGGGTTTTTTTTGCTTTTTTGACTTTGCTAAACTAATAATTGCTTATTCAAAAAAAATTAATGTTTAGCAAATTAAAAAAAAAATAAAAAATAATTCAGAGTTAATTGCCTTGGCTTTTCTGATTGTAATCACAATTATTTCAACTACTTACTACAATTATAATAAAAAAAAGATTTACAACAATTACAAAAATACAATTCACAACATCTACTTTAAAAAAACTATAAATCACATATTTAATAATTTAGAACCAAAGTTTAAATCAATAACTCATAATATTTTACCTGGTGAAACTTTTGACAACATATTAAGCCAATACTCAATTTCAAAAGATGAAATCGAAAAAATCAAAAAGGAAATTTCAAAAAAAGTTAACATAAATAAGTTAAATACCAATCAAAAAATTAAAATTAATATTGACCAATCCAACAACCTAATTAAAGAGTTTATATTTCAATTATCAAATACAGAAAAAATCTATCTCAATAGAGAAGTTGAGTCTGGGAAATTTAGTCAAAAAATTTTGGTTACAAGACTAAATAAAAAAGTTGTTTATAAAGAAAACATAATCTTGTCTAGCTTATACAAATCTGCATCACAAAAAAAAATTCCTGCTAATATAATAGTTGAGTTTGCAAGAATTTATGGTTTCCAAGTAGATTTTCAAAGAGATATTAGAAAGAAAGATAGTTTCCAAATTATGTATGAAGTTTTTATTGATGATAATAAAAGGATAATAGAAAGTGGAAATATTCTTTTTGCAAACTTAAAATTAACTGGTCAAGATAATTCTTTGTATTATTTTGATAAAAAAGGAAGTGAAGGACATTATGACAAAAATGGAAGAAGTGTAAAAAAAGCTTTGATGAAAACACCAATTAATGGTGCGAGATTATCTTCACCATTTGGAATGAGAAAACACCCTATTGATGGATTCAATAAAATGCATCGTGGAACTGATTTTGCAGCACCTTTAGGGACACCAATAATGGCCTCAGGTAATGGTGTAATTAAAAAAGCTGGTTGGTGTGGCGGTGGAGGAAATTGTGTAGTTATTAAACATAATTCAACTTACCAAACTGTTTATGCACACATGTCTAAATTTGCTTCAGGAATAAGAAGTGGTGTTCGAGTAAAACAAGGACAAACAATTGGATTTGTAGGATCTACTGGTAAATCTACTGGCCCACATTTACATTATGAAGTAATTGTAAATGGTAAAAAAATTAATTCTCAAAAACTAAAATTGCCATCAGGTAAGATATTAAAAGGTGAAGAAAGAAAGGTATTTGAAACAAAAAAGATTAAGTTAGATGTCCTTAAATCTGAAAAAATTATTGGATTAAATTAATTTATTTCTGATTGAATGTTGTCAGTTTCTTCAGAGTCCTCATTTTTTAGAGGCTTAATTATTTTGTCATTATTGTTAGTTTTAATGTCTGAATTTGAAACTCTATCTTCAGAAAATTTTGATTTTTTTTGAATTTCTTGTTCTGTTAAAATTCTTGTAAAATGATCTGCGTGTTGAAAATAATTTTCAGATAATATCTTATCACCACTTGATAAAGCTTCTCTAGCTAAATTATTATATTTTTCAATTAATTTTGAAGCATTATGGTTGTTTCTTCCTGGTATTTTTCTTTGAAATTTGTCACCCGTAGAAAAACTTGAGTTAAATTTTGATCTATCTCCATTAGATTTAAAACCTCTGTCATTTTTTCTAAAATTGTTTCTTCTGCCGTTATTATTTCTGAAAGTTACCATTTAAATTCAATATTATATTTTTGTACTAATTATGCAGCGACTGTTTTTTGCCAAGTCTTTAACAACCTCATTTATATAAAAACCTTTTTTTTTCAATAGTTTTTTAACATGATTCTTTTGGTTAAATCCAATTTCCAAAATTAATTTACCATTACTTTTTAGTAGTTTAAAAGATCTGTAAATCACTTTTCTAATTTCAGATAACCCGTCTATACCACCATTTAAAGCTATCAATGGCTCAAAATTAATTACATCTCTTTCCAAATATTTTAAATCAGTCTTTCTAATATATGGAGGATTAGATATAACTAAATCATATTTGCCATAATTAAAATTGTCAATATCTGATTTTAAAAACTTTACTCTATTTCCTAATGCAAAGTTATCTCTATTAATTTTCGCTAAATTAAGGCATTTTTTACTTATATCGATGCCAATACCAGAAAAATTTTTTTTTTCTTTTAAAATTGTCAATATTAAGCATCCTGAACCAGTTCCGATATCCAAAACTCTCAATTTATTTTTATTTTTTGTAAGCTTCAAAGCTTCTTGTATTATTAACTCAGTATCTGGTCTTGGTATCAAGACATTTTTATTAATTTGGAACTCGTTATTCCAAAAATTTTTTTTACCTGTCAAATAAGAAACCGGAGTTCCTATAGATCTTTTTTTTATCAAATCAAAAAAACAATTTAATGATTTTTTTTCGAGGTTTTGATTAGAATTTAAAATCATAAAAACTCTATCTTTATTAATTGCTTTAGACATTAAAATTTCACTATCTAATCTTGAGGTTTTTATTCCATTTTTTTTAAGTATTGAACTACCTTTTAAAATTACTTTTTCTAAAATCATTTGAATTATAAGTTAATTAAACTTTCTTCCTGTGCCTGAAGAGTTAATGCTTCAATCATTTCATCAAAAACTTCTCCTTCAAGAAATTCTTCTAATTTATGTAAAGTTAAATTAATTCTATGATCAGTTACTCTTCCTTGTGGAAAATTATAAGTTCTAATTCTTTCAGATCTATCGCCAGTACCAATTTTACTTTTTCTATCAACAGATCTTTCTTTTTCTATTCTCGATCTCTCTAATTCATAAATTCTTGCTCTTAAAATTTTCATGCCCTTTGCTTTATTTTTATGTTGTGATTTTTCATCTTGTTGTGAAACTGAAATCCCGGTTGGAATATGCGTAATTCTAACTGCACTATCTGTTGTATTAACAGATTGACCACCAGGGCCTCCTGCTCTAAAAACATCAATTCTTAAATCTGATTCATTTATCTTTAAATCAACTTCTTCTACTTCCGGTAAGACAGCAACAGTGGCAGCTGATGTATGAACTCTTCCCTGCGTTTCTGTATCAGGTACTCTTTGTACTCTGTGAACCCCACTTTCATATTTTAAAGTAGAATAAATATCATTTCCTTTTATTGATGCTATAACCTCTTTAAGACCACCAGCGTCACTTCTAGAAATAGAAATAATTTCTAAATTCCATTTTTTCTTCTGACTAATTTTTTCATACATCTTAAATAAATCTCCTGCAAAAAGACTTGCTTCTAACCCCCCCGTACCCGCTCTTATTTCAATTATGGCATTTTTTTTATCTGCCTCATCTTTTGGTAATAAAAATATTTTTAATTTTTTTTCATTTTTTTCAAATTGAATTTTAAGATCATCTAGTTCTTTTTCAGCCATATTTTGCAATTCTTTATCTGTATTTTGATCTTTTAAAATTTTTTCTAGTTCAATCTTATCTTTTTTGAAAGATATGTATTTTTTTGCATCTTCTATAATTTCATTAAGATCTGAATATTCTTTTGATTTTTCAGCAAACATTTTTTTATCTATCTTTCCTGTGGATAAATCTTTTTCTAAAATTGAATGTTTATTAATTAATTCTTCAATTGTTTTTTGAGGTATCATTTTTATTTATTTTCTATTTCGTAAACTTTTTTTTCTACCTCATGTACAACTTTATCTATTATATTATCAGTTAAAATTTTTTCTTTTTGTATGCCTGATAAATAGAGCATATTATTCCCTTTTCCACCTCCCGTTATTCCAATGTCAGTCAAAGATGCTTCCCCTGGCCCATTAACCACGCATCCAATTATAGATAAAGTAAGTGGAGTTTTAATATGAGAAAGTTTCTCCTCTAAAATTTTGACTGTATCTATTACAGGGAATGCTTGTCGTGCACAAGACGGACATGAAATAATTTTAACACCTCTGTGTCTTAAATTGAGTGATTTTAAAATTTCGTTGCCAACTTTAACTTCATTAACAGGATCGTCAGATAAAGAAACTCTTATTGTATCACCAATTCCATCTAATAATAATGATCCAAAACCTATTGAGGATTTTATAGTTCCAGGTAAGAAGCTACCCGCTTCCGTAATTCCAATGTGAAGAGGATAATCAATTTTTTTTGAAAGCTGTCTATAGGCCCCAATCGATAAAAAAACATCAGAAGATTTAACGCTTACTTTTAAATTAGTAAAATCTTCATCTTCTAAGATCCTTATATTCCTAATTGCACTTTCAACTAAAGCTTCAGGACATGGTTCCTTAAATTTTTCTAAAATATCTTTTTCTAATGAACCTGCATTTACTCCAACTCTAATTGAACAATTATTATCTTTGGCTGCTTTAATTACTTCTTTAATTTTTTGTTTGTCACCAATATTTCCTGGATTAATTCTTAAACAACTTGCACCATTTGATGCAGCTTCAATTGCTCTTTTAAAATGAAAATGAATATCAGCTACAATTGGTATTTTGACTGAACTTGTTATTTGTTTTATAGCTGTAGTCGACTCTTTGTCGGGACATGAGACTCTCACTATATCGGCACCTGCATCTGTAATATCATTTATTTGTTTAATCGTAGCTGGCACATTCTGCGTAAGTGTATTAGTCATTGACTGGACTGAAATTGGGTGATCTCCCCCTATTTTAACATTCCCAACAGTAATAACTTTTGTTTTTTTTCTTTTTATATCTCTGAATGGTCTAATACTCATTTATCTAATCTAAATTCTTTATGTAAAACTTGTATAGCTTTTTTTACATTTTTTTTATCTATTAAAACTGAAATTTTTATTTCTGAAGTAGAAATAACTTGAATATTAATTCTTTTTTCTGCCAAAGACTGGAACATTCTAAAAGTAACACCAGGAGTAGTAATCATGCCAACACCTATAATTGAAACTTTAGAAACATTTCTGTCAAAAAGTAAATTTCTATAATTAATACTTTTGTTTGCTGAAATTATTTTTTTAGTTCTATTTAAATCCTCAGCTTTAATTGTAAATGTTAGATCTGTCTCATTTCCATAGGCAGAAATATTTTGAACTACCATGTCTACATTGATTAAATTTTTTGACAAAGGTTTAAAAATCGATGCAGCAACACCAGGTTTGTCCCTTACACCAACAAGTGTTACTTTGGCATCGTTTTGTGTTGAAGATATTCCAGTAATTATCTTATTGTTAATTATATTTGATCTTTTTGTTATGAGTGTTCCCTTTTTTTTAGTAAATGAAGATTTTACCTCAATATCTATTCTGTTTAATCTTGCATCTTGAATTGAAACTGGCTGCATAACCTTTGCTCCCATCGAAGCCATTTCTAACATTTCTTCATAGGATATTGATTTTATTTTTTTTGCTTTATTAAGTTTATTAGGATCTGTTGTATAAACACCCTCAACATCAGTGTAGATAACACATTTTTCTGCATTAAAAAATTTAGCTAACATTATGGCGCTAGCATCTGAACCTCCTCTGCCCAAAGTCGTAACTCTTGATTCTTTGTTTAGACCTTGAAATCCAGTTATTATTGGTATCCCACCACTTTTAAGGTAGTTAATAATTTTTTTTTTATTTATTTTACTTATTCTTGAAAATTTATAAGGACCATCGGTTAAAATTGGTATTTGCCATCCAAGCCAAGTTCTAGATTTAAGACCTTTGTGAATAAGACGTCCAGCAATTAAAGAGCAGGCAACCTGTTCTCCTGAGGAGACTAAAACATCATATTCAGAATGAGAAAAGTTGTCACTTATTTCTTTTGATTTACTTACTAAAAGATTAGTTACTCCACTCATTGCTGAGGAGACTACAATAACTTTGTTTCTTCTTTTAATATAATCATGAATAATGTTAGCAACATTTTTGATTTTATTAGTTGTTCCTACCGAAGTTCCACCAAATTTTAAAACTACTATTTTCATGATAAAATATTTTTCAAAAGTTAAAATATATTGATAAAATACATGTTGTATATAAAGTCAATTACATATGAAAATTAACACAATTAATAAAGAAGAAATAGAAAAATTTTCTAAAATTGCAGAAGAATGGTGGAATCCAACAGGTAAATTCAAGCCACTTCATAAGTTTAATCCAATAAGAATTTCATATATTAAAGATAACATAATCAATACATTTAAACTGAAAAATAAAAAAAAACCTTTAAATAAAATTAAAATTTTAGACATTGGTTGTGGTGGTGGTCTTTTATCTGAACCAATGAGAAGACTGGGAGCTGAGGTGGTGGGTATAGATGCATCACAAAAGAATATTAACGTTGCAAAAATTCATGCAAAAAAAAATAATTTAGATATTAAATATTATTGTAATTCACCAGAAAACTTTGAAATTAAAACTAAGTTTGACGTAATTTTAAATATGGAAATTATTGAACACGTTGAAGATGTTGATCATTTTTTAAAATCAAGTTCAAACCTTTTAAAAAAAAATGGAATAATGTTTATTGCAACATTAAACAAAACTTTAAAATCTTATTTATTTGCAATAGTTGGCGCAGAATATGTGCTACGTTGGCTACCCATTGGTACACACTCATGGGAAAAATTTATTAGACCAGATTATTTAATCAATATATCAAAAAAACATAATTTAAAATTAGATAGTCTTGATGGGATGAAGTTTAACTTAATTAAAGATGAATGGCACCTCAGCTCAGACAAATCAGTAAATTATATTGGTAAATTTATAAAAAATTAGTTTTTTTTATCTTCTATCCAAGGAATAATCTCTGTGTTGATCCCTTCCTCTTTAAGCTCAACAATTTCTTTTTTAGACGCTGTTCCGTAAATGCCTTTATTTTTCGATTTCTTACCATAATGAATAGATCTTGCTTCATAAGCAAAATTTTCACCAACATATTTGAAATTAGTTTTTATAAATTTTTGATACTCTTTTATTTTTTTGGTTATTTCATTTAATTTTAAATCTTTTTTAACAAATTTATCAGTATTGAAAGTACTGATCAATTGCGGTGCCATTAAAGATTTTTCAATTTTTTTAGAGTTACAATTATGACAATTTAATAAACATCTTTTTTTAAGTTTTTCATATTCTTTAGATGATGCAAACCAACTATCAAATGATAGTTTACAACCTTTGCATGTAAGTTTATATTTAATCATATTGTTATAAATAATATTACAGAAATATAATTCAATAGTGATTAACTTCTATAATCTGCATTAATATCAATATATTTTTTTGTAAAATCCATTGTATAAACAGTAAAATTTTTTGAACCATTAAAAATACTTACAACAATATCAATGTTATCATTCTTCATATAATCAGATGCTTGCTGCTCATTGTAATTAGATGAAATTTTTCCATTTTGAATAATAGATATATCTCCTAATTTAATTGACAATTTCTCAAAATTAATTGCAACTCCTGCTTTACCAATTGCCATAATAATGCGTCCCCAATTCGGATCTTCTCCAGCAATAGCTGTTTTTACCAAAGCAGAGTTTGCAATTGAAAATCCAATTTGCTTCGCTTCATCTTCTGATTTACAATCCTTAATATCAATCTTAACAAATTTAGATGCACCCTCTCCATCTGCCACAACCCTCTTAGCTAAATTGAGTAAGACTTTATTTAATGAAATATCAAACTCCTTAAGTTTATTATCTGAAATACTATTAATCTTTTGGTGTTTAGTTTTTCCTGTTGAAAAAATAGTAACCATATCGTTAGTACTTGTATCACCATCACAACTAATTGCGTTAAAAGTATTTGATATATTTTTCTTTAGAATTTTTTTTAATATATCATTAGGTATTTCTGCATCAGTAAAAATATAACCAAGTGTTGTTGCCATGTTTGGTTGTATCATTCCAGAACCTTTTGCAATTCCAAATATTTTTATTGAAGTGTTACCAATTAAACATTCTTCCATTGCCATTTTAGGCTGTGTGTCAGTTGTCATTATACCCAAGGCTGCTTTCATCCAAATATATTTATTTTGTGTATACTTAATTTTATTTACCAGTTCTGGTATAACTTTTCTAATTTTTTCCTCCGGAAATGTCTCGCCAATTGTTCCTGTACACCCAAAAATAATATCCTTGGGCCTAATTCTCTTTGGCAGGTTTTCGTCCTCTTTTTGTTTTTCAGTTAGCTTTTCTGAAAGAATCTCACTTATCTTTTCCAAACTTTTATAACCCTGTTTGCCTGTAAAACAATTTGCATTTCTGGTATTAACCAAAAGTGAAGTTACTCTTTTGGTTTTATTATTTAGATTCCATTTTATATTCTCAGAAACTATCTTGGACTGAGTATAAACAGATGCATAGTTAGCCCCATCCCTAAAATAAAACATCACTAAATCATCTCTGGAATTTTCATAAAGATTTGCACATACTGTCGAAACTGATACACCATTAATGTGATCTAAATCTTGAAATTCCATCATTCTCTTATTTTTTGATTTAGATGATAAAAAATTTGTTAAATTAATGCCCATAGTATTTAAATTAATTATTTAATGATTATATTAAAGATTATAAGTAAATAATAAATCAAAAACTAATGTTAAATCCACTTAACTTTTTCACGAAATTTTTAAAATCTACCAATCAAGGAGAGCTAGATAGAATGAGGGAAATTGTTAATAAAATTAACTCTCATGAAAATGGAGTTAAAAATTTAAGTGATACTGATTTCCCTAAAAAGACATCTGAATTAAAAAAAAGAATTAAAAATGGAAAAACATTAGATGAAATTCTTCCTGAAGCTTTTGCTCTAGTTAGAGAAGCTTCAAAAAGAACAAGGAATGAACGTCATTTTGATGTTCAGCTAATTGGTGGAATAACCTTACATGAATCCAAAATTGCTGAAATGAGAACTGGGGAAGGAAAAACATTAACAATTACTCTGGCTGCATATTTAAATGCTCTTCAAGAAAAAGGGGTTCACATTGTTACCGTTAACGATTATTTGGCCAAAAGAGATTCTTTAGAAATGGGTAAAATTTATAATTTTTTAGGATTAACTTCTGGCTATATTAATAATGATCAAGATGATCATCAAAGAAAAAATAATTATAATTGTGATGTTACTTATGCAACTAATAGTGAACTTGGATTTGATTATTTAAGAGATAATATGAAATATTCAAAAGAAGAAATGGTTCAAAGAGATCGTTTTTTTTCAATTGTAGATGAAATAGATTCATGTCTAATTGATGAAGCAAGGACACCATTAATAATTTCTGGTGCAGCTGAAGATAAAACCGATCAATATTTTGCAATTGATAGATTAACAAAACAACTTAATGAAAATGATTATGAAATAGATGAAAAAGATAAAAATATTTTACTTACTAACACTGGTATAAACAATGTTGAAAAAATTTTTTCTAATGCTGGCATTTTAAAGAATGATAATTTTTATGATCCCGAAAACTTAGCTTTAGTACATCATGTTAATCAAGCTTTAAGAGCAAACTATTTATTCGAAAAAGGTCGAGATTATATTGTGAAAGATAATAATGTTAAAATTATAGATGAATTAACCGGAAGAATTCTTGAAGGAAGGAGGTTCGGTGATGGTCTTCATCAGGCTTTGGAGGCTAAAGAGCAGGTTCAAATTCAAGCAGAGAATCAAACTTTAGCATCTATCACTTATCAAAATTATTTTAGACTATACAAAAAAATTTCTGGTTGCACAGGAACAGCTGCAACAGAAGCAGAAGAATTTATGGAGATATATAATTTACCAGTTGTGATTATACCAACAAATAAAAAAATGATAAGAACTGACTTTAATGATCAAATCTTCCGCACTGAAAATGAAAAAAATGAAGCAATAATTGATAAGATTTATGATTGTAATAAAAAAGGTCAACCAATTCTTGTATTCACATCAAGTATTAATAAATCAGAAATTTATTCTGAATTATTAAAACAAAAAAAAATAAAGCATTTAGTTTTAAATGCTAAGAATCATGAAAATGAAGCTGAAATAATTGCTAATGCTGGTAAAGAAGGATCTGTAATTATTACCACTAGTATTTCAGGAAGAGGTGTTGACATTCAATTAGGTGGGAAAAAGGGATCGGTTCCAGAAGAAAAACTTAAAATAGATAAAGAAAAAATAAAATCTCTAGGTGGGCTATTTGTGATTGGAACAGAACGAATGGAATCTAGAAGGGTTGATAATCAAGCAAGAGGAAGATCGGGACGGCAAGGAGATGAGGGAAGTTCAATTTTTTACGTAAGTTTAGAAGATGATTTGATGAGAATTTTTGGATCAGAGTCAATGAATAATGTTTTACAAAAATTAGGTCTCAAAGATGGCGAAAGTATTGATCATCCTTGGATTAATAAAGCTCTAGAAAGAGCGCAACAAAAAGTTGAAGCAAGAAATTTTGATATAAGAAAAACATTAATAAAATTTGACAATGTTTTAAATGACCAAAGACATGTAATTTTTTCACAGAGAAATAATGTTATGAATAGTGATAAGATTTTCAATTATTCGGAGGAATTTCTTCAAGAAATTATAGATGACTTAATAAAATTAAAAATTAGAAAAAAAACAAACCCTAAGAATCTTGAATTTGAAAATAAACTTAAAACGATATTGGGTAAAAATCTTGAGACTACTAATTTTGAAAATCTTACTTCAATGGATGAGGGTAAATTATCAAAAGAAATTTCAGAAACTTTTGTTAAAAATCGAGATGAAAGAATTAAATTTTTAGGAGAAAAGCAATCACAAGAAATTGAAAAAAGAATTTTTTTACAATCGATAGACATTAATTGGAAATCTCATATTCAATACCTAGAACAATTAAGACAAGTAATAGGTTTAAGATCTTATGGACAAAGAGATCCTCTCATAGAGTATAAAAAAGAGGCATTTAGCTTATTTTCTAACTTATTAGATAAATTAAAGTTAGATTTTATAACCATATTGATGAACTTGAAAATTGTTGAAAAAAATTCTTTGAAAAATTCACAAAAAGAAAACGTAGATATAGTAAATAATCCAAAATGTCTTTTAATTATAAAAAAAGGTAAAAAAATATCCAGAAATGAAAAATGTGAAGCGACAGGAAAAAAATTTAAAAACTGTTGTGGTGCTTTATAATAATAAATAAAAAGAAATTAACAAAAGCAATCCTAGACCGATTATTGAAAAAATTTTTTTTCTCGAATTAAAAATTGAAACTAAATGATGATTTCTAGATTTTAAATCACTTAACTCCTCTAAATTGCCTATAAAACCTTTACTTCTTCCAATTTTTAAAAATTTATTTTTTCTTTGATTTAAAATTTCTTCTTCAGACATTTCTTTAAAAGTATTTAAATTATTTGATATTGAATCTCTTATATTCTCTAAAATTAAATTTCTATCTCTATGAGCACCACCAATGGGCTCAGATATTATTTCGTCTATTACTTCAAGTTCAAATAAATCTTTTGCCGAGAGCTTCATTGCTTTTGCAGCATCAAGCATTTTTTTTGGATCTCTCCATAAAATAGTTGCACAACCTTCTGGAGATATTACTGAATAAATTGCATTTTCTAACATAATGACTTTGCTAGATGATGCCAACGCAATTGCTCCTCCAGATCCACCTTCTCCAATTATAATTGAAATTGTTGGGACTTTAAGTTTCATACAACATTCTATTGACCTTGCAATTGCCTCAGCTTGACCTCTTTCCTCTGCTCCCACGCCTGGATAAGCTCCAGGTGTATCTATGAATGATATAATTGGGATACTAAATCTATCGGCAAGTTCCATTAGACGAATTGTTTTTCTGTAACCCTCAGGTCTCATCATTCCAAAATTTCTTTTTATTCTGCTATCTAGATCCTCTCCTTTTTCTTGACCAATAACTAGCACGGATTGACCATTAAATTTTGCAAAACCACTAAGTACAGAATTATCCTCTCCAAAATATCTATCCCCAGATAATGATATAAAGTCCTCAAATAAATTATCTATAAAAAATTTTGACTTAGGTCTATCTTCATGTCTTGCTACCATTGTTGTTTGCCATGGATCTAAATTAGAATAAATTGTTTTTAATTTTTCATCTAACTCATCCTGTGTTTTAGAAATTTTTTTAGTGTCAACTTCTGAGAGTCCACTCTGATTAAATGGATCTTTCAGTTTATCTAATTCATTTTCTAGATCTTTTATATCTGTTTCAAAATTGAGATAATTTTTCATTTATATTAAAACCATTTAATTATGAAAAATGACGACAAAATGTCAATTCTTCTATAAATTATTTGACTTCATTTTACATGGGTTTTAGAAAAGATATAATGAAAAGAAATTATGTTAATATCAACAATCTTAAAATAATAGATGAATTATATAGATTTGTTAATGATGAAATCCTAAAAGACACAAATATTTCACCTGAAAAATTCTGGTCTGGTTTTGATAAATCAGTCCACGAACTTGCTCCAAAAAATAAAGAGTTATTAAGAAAAAGAGAAAATTTACAAAATCAAATTAATGAATGGCATCTGAAAAATAAGGGAAAAGAGTTCTCAATAAGTGAATATAAAATGTTCCTCGAAAAAATTGGATATTTGGTAAAAGAAGGTCCAGATTTTCAAATTGATACTGAGAATGTAGATAGTGAAATAGCAAACATTGCTGGACCACAATTAGTGGTCCCAATAATGAATGCAAGATATGCTCTTAACGCAGCAAATGCTCGTTGGGTAAGTTTATATGATAGTTTATATGGAACAGATATAATTGAATCAGAAGAAGGTGGGAGTGAAAGATATGATCCTAATCGAGGACAAGAGGTAATTAAATTTGTAAGAGAATTTTTTGATGAATATATTCCTTTAAATGGTACCAGTTGGAAAAATATAGCTGGTTTAAAAATTGTTAATAAAGAATTAATAATTCTAAAAGATAATTACGAATACAAATTAAAAGATACAAATAAATTTGTAGGTCATCGAGGTGATTCGAGCAAGCCAGAGGCAATTATATTAAATAATAATAAACTTCACTTTGAAATTATTGTTAATCCTAGAGCATTCAGTGCAGCTCATGATATTGCTGGAATTAGTGATGTTATCATAGAATCAGCAGTTTCTACAATTTGTGATAACGAAGATAGTGTTGCAGCAGTTGATGCTGAAGACAAAATTGCTTGTTATAAAAATTGGCTTGGTTTAATGAAGGGTAATCTTAAAGTTCAATTTGAAAAAAAAGGTAAAATTTTAGAGAGAAAATTAAATCCTGATAGAAGCTATATTTCAAAAGATGGTAAGGGATTAAAGTTGCATGGAAGAAGTTTACTGTTAATAAGAAATGTTGGCCATCTAATGACTAATTCATCTATAATTTTAAAAGATGGAAGTGAAGTGCCTGAGGGAATAATGGATGCTTTCATAACAACTGCCGCTGCACTTCATGATTTAAATAAAAAAACAAATTCAAGAACAGGATCAATTTACATAGTTAAACCAAAAATGCATGGACCAGAAGAAACAGCTTTTACTGATTTAATTTTCAATAAAGTTGAGGAAACATTAAACTTAAAAAAGTATACTTGTAAAATTGGAATAATGGATGAGGAAAGAAGAACTTCAGCAAATTTGAAAGAATGTATTAGAACACTTAAAAATAGAGTTTTTTTTATTAATACAGGTTTTTTAGACCGAACTGGTGATGAAATGCATACATCAATGGAAGCAGGACCAATGATTAAAAAAGGTGATATGAAATCTTCAAAATGGATCTCTGCTTATGAAAATAATAATGTTGATATTGGTTTAGCTTGTGGTTTCTCAGGTAAAGCTCAAATAGGCAAAGGTATGTGGGCTGCTCCTGACATGATGAAACAAATGATGAATGAAAAAATTGGTCATCTCAAAGCTGGAGCAAATTGTGCATGGGTTCCTTCTCCTACTGCAGCCTCTTTACATGCTCTTCATTATCATCAAATAGATATATTTAGCGAACAAAAAAAAATACTAACTCGAAAAAAAGCTAATTTAAATGATCTTTTGACAATACCTATAGCAGATAGACCTAATTGGTCTGTTGATGAGATAAATTCTGAAATCTCTAATTCTACTCAAACTATATTAGGGTATGTTGTTAGATGGATAGATCAAGGAATTGGTTGCTCTAAGGTTCCTGATATCAATAATATTGGATTAATGGAAGACAGAGCAACATTAAGGATTTCATCTCAACATATCACAAATTGGATACACCATGGAGTAACTACAAAAATTCAAGTTACAGAAATAATGAAACAGATGGCAAAAATTGTAGATGAGCAAAATAAAGATGACAAGGAGTACACTAAAATGAGTGAAAATTTTGAAAAATCTATAGCATTTAAAACAGCATGTGATTTAATTTTTAAGGGTAAAGAACAGCCCTCAGGTTATACAGAGCCCCTTTTACATTTAAATAGAATAGAAAAAAAAGTTAATCAGAATTAGAGGCTAATTTAGATCTATTTTTGAAAGCTGAAAACAACGTGCCATCATCCAGGCTCTCTATTTCTCCACCAACTGGCAAACCTTGAGCCAACTTTGTAATTTTTATATTAATATTTTTTAAACTATCTTGTATATAGTAAGCTGTTGTTTGTCCTTCAACAGTTGCACTAGTAGCTAAAATAACTTCTTCAATTTTATCCTTCTTTACTCTCTCTACTAGAGAATTAATTAATAAATCTTCTTTCCTTTGCCCTACAGAAGAAAGTGTTCCCCCTAAAATATGAAAATAACCTTGATAAATATTTGAGCTTTCAATGCTCCATTGATCAGAAATATTTTCAACAACACATATTTTACTAAATTTTTTTTCAACAATTTTGCAATCATCATAATTACATTCTGTTGAAATTGGCTTCAATATTCCACAAATTTTACATCTAGATATATTTTTATATACATCTGCTAATGCTTTAGCCATTGGTTTAATTAACTCGTCTCTATTATTCATAAGTTTTAAGACAATACGTTTTGCAGATTTTGGACCAAGTCCTGGAAGCTTTGAAATTAGTTTAATTAATTCTTCTATCTCGTTAATATTTTGCATTATATTAAAGTGGCCACTTAAAACCAGGTATTCCTAAGCCACCCGCTGCTTTTGAAATTTCTTCTGCAGTTTTGCTTTTAATCTTAGACTTTGCATTGTTATGTGCTGCTACAATCAAATCTTCTATGACTGTTTTTTCTTCATTTAACAATTCGTTTGAAATCTCAATTTTCTGCATTTCTCCCTCGCCATCTAAGATCACTTTAACAGAACTTGAACCCGACTCACCAATAACTCTTAATTTTTTAATATTTTCCTGACTTTCTTTCATTTTAGTCTCAAGTTCTTTAGCTTTGTCTAAAATCTTTGTAAAATCTGTCATTCTGTTATCTTTTTTTTAATTTCCATAATAACATCTTTTAAAGTTGCATCTGGAAATTTTTTTAAAATAGAATTGTAAATCTCTAATTGTTTGACCTCTTTGACTAACTCATTTTTTTTATTTTGTTCTTTTTCTCTAATTGATATCTGACCTTTTTCCTTACTAAAAGTAATTATCCATCTTTCACCAGTCCAATCATAAAGTTTAGTGGATAAATTTTTAACAAAGTTTTTATCTAAATTTTCATTAAAAGATATTTCTATTCTATTTTTTTCAAAATTTACAAGATTTACATTTTTTTCAAGCTCATATTTCAATTGTATTTCTTTTTTTTCACTACAAAGACTCAAAAGTTCATCAAATGTTTTAATTAAAGAAGTTTTTACTGTTGTAGAATTTATTTCTGAAATTGGTTTATTTTTTTTTTCCTGAGTAATATTCTTTATTTGATCAACAGTTTCTTTTTTTAAATCACTAATAATTTTTTTTTCTTGTAAATTTTCACGTAACTCTTTTTTATCAATCACTTTTACACCAGAATCTTTTGTATTTATGTGTATTAATCTTATTAAAAACATTTCCATTGATAAGTTCTGATTAGAAACTATATCAATCTCATCAAGTGTACGAATTGTAAATTGCCAAAATAATATCAATGTCTCACTATTTATGTTTTTTGAAATTTCTTTAATCTTTGCAAATTCCTCGTCATTAAGTGAAAAATTTGTGCTCTCTAATGTTAAAAAATTTATATTTTTAAAGTAATAAATTAATTCTAAAAATTCATTAATAAAAACTTTTGGCTCTACTCCCTGATCATAAATATTCCTATAAAACTGAATAACTTTTTTTTCATCACCTTTTAAGATCAAATTAAAAATATCAATCAATTGAGATTTATCAAAATACCCAAATATCTTTTGAGCAGTAATTAAATCTAATTCTTTACCATTATCTAGTGTTAACAAAGCTCTATCTAATAATGATAAGGCATCTCTTACTGAACCCTCTGAAATTTTAACTATCAATCTAATAGCGTCATCGGATATTTTACCTTTTTCTTTATCTTTAATTTTCTTTATATACTCAAACAATTCAGATGATTTTATTCTTGATAAATCAAATCTTTGACATCTTGATAAAACTGTAATTGGAATTTTTTTTATTTCAGTTGTAGCAAAAATAAACTTAAGATATTTTGGGGGCTCTTCTAAAGTTTTTAATAAAGCATTAAAGGCTTGCTTACTTAACATATGAACCTCATCTATTATGAAGATCTTATACTTTGATGAAGTTGGACCATATCTTGAAAATTCAATTAATTCTCTAACATCATCCACTCCTGTTTTGCTAGCTGCATCGATCTCTAAAACGTCAATATGATTTGAATTTGTTATTGCATCACAATTAGCACATTTTTTTTTACACTGATTCTCAATTCCATTTGAACAATTTAAAGACTTTGCTAAAATTCTGGCAATTGTTGTTTTGCCTATTCCACGAATACCAGTAAATACATATGCATTTGCAACTTTATCTGATTTAATTGAATTAATTATTGTTTCTGCCACTACTTCTTGACCAATCAAATCATTAAATGTTTGAGGTCTATATTTAAGAGCTAAAACTTTTGAGTTATTATTCATTTTTTTCCTAAGGAGACTAGAACCTGAATTACTGTCTCTACGACTGCTTCCGTTAAGATCTGGTCGGGTTCAAGCAGCATTCACCTCTAGCCTCCAGAACTATTATAGCAGTAATAATTTCTAATCTTCAAGTAAAGTTTAAAATTTATTTTTCTCTTATTTTGTCAGCTTCAAAAACACCTAGGACGTGAAAATCTTCACAATGTAATCCTAAATCTTCTAAAGATTTTTTAACTTTATTATCTTCGATGTGACCGTCTAAATCACACAAGAAAAAAAAAGAGTCAAAAGCATTTTTCTCTGGGTAACTCTGTAATTTAGTTAAATTTACTCCATTTATAGCAAATCCACCAAGTGCCTGATATAAGGCTGCTGGCTTACTTTTTAACTTAAATAAAAAAGAAGTAATATATTTTTTATCACCAAAATCTGGTTGATAAATATTTTTTCCCATTATCAAAAATCTTGTAAGATTCCCTTTTTCATTTTCAATATTTTTATTTAGAATTTCTAAACCGTAAGTTTTAGCACTTAAACTTGATGCGATGGCTGCATTTTTTTTATCCTTAACTTTTGAAACCATTTCAGCAGATCCTGCAGTGTCTGCTCTAACGTGTTCAATTAAATTATTTGATTTAATAAAATTTGAGCATTGTGATAATGCTTGAGAGTGTGAATATACATTTTGAATATCTGATAACTTTGCTCCTGGCACAACAAGTAAATTGTGTTCAATTTTTTGAAAATACTCAGAATAAATATTTAGTCTATATTTAAAAATTAGATATTCAATTCCAATATTCCCAGTAATTCTATTAGACTCTGGAATTATTATTTTTGATTTTAAATCCTTTGAAGCATTCAAAAAACATTCATCAAAGGTTTTACATGGAATAATTTCATCTTTTGGATGTACAGATAAAGCAGCAAGATGTGAGTATGCTCCATAAGTGCCTTGAAAATAAATTTTACTCATTTGGATTTATATTCCATAATTTTTTTAATAGCTACAAAATCCTCTTCAGTATCAACCCCGATTGAAGACGATTTAGCAAGAGCAACATTTATTTTTATATTATTTTCTAAAGCTCTTAATTGTTCTAAATTATTTTTTTGTTCATTTAAAGTTTGACTTAATGATGTAAGGTTTTTAAGTGTATTTATTTGATAACAATAAATACCTAAATGATGGTAAATATTTTTACTTTGCATATGAATTTTTCTAAAAAAACCTGTCGCTTTTGGAAAATTTATATCATTTAAATTTTCTTCTGTACTCACTTTAACTACATTAGAATTTTCGTAAAATTTTTCACCTGAAATATTAGAGGCCAAAGTTCCCATTTGAGACTTATTTTTAATCATTTTATCATTTAAATTTTTTATGTCTTTTACATCCATTAAAGGCTCATCGCCCTGAACATTCATTACTAAATCTATATTTGAACTACCAATTTTTTGCAAAGCCTCAAAAATTCTATCCGTTCCAGTTCTATGCTCTTTTTTTGTTAATATCACTTGTCCACCATTATGCTTAACATCATCTGCTATCTCTTGATCTGCGGCAGCAACTATGACTTCTCCTATATGAGCTTCTTCTGCCTTCTTAAAAACATGTGAAATCATGGACAAACCATTAATTTTTAAAAGTGGTTTGCCTGGAAGTCTGGTCGCAGACAATCTCGAAGGAATTAAAATTATTGTTTTCATTGGTATTTATTATTTATCATTACAATATAAACAGAGGCAAAATTATACATTAAAATTTATAAGCAATTTTATGTTTATAGTGTTATACGTTCAAAATAATTTTTTATAAAATGGATTCTTTTGAAATTAACAAAATAGTAGCTGCAATATTATTAGTCGCTCTACTTATAATTGGTATTGGAAAGCTTTCTAACATCATTTTCTATGTAAAAAAACCTGAAACTCCTGGATATACAGTGGAAGTAGCGCAAAATGATTCTAATAGTATACAAACAAGCTCTGTAATTACTGATGAAAAAATTGATATAGCCTCTTTAATGGCTATGGGAGATATTCTAACTGGAGAAAAAGTTTTTAAAAAATGTGCAGCTTGCCACTCAATTGTAAAAGGTGGAAAAAATAACATTGGTCCAGCATTATATAATGTTGTTGGCAGACAAGTTGGATCTGTTAATGATTATAAATATTCAAAAGCACTTTCTGAATATGAAAGACAGTGGACCTTTGAAGAACTAAATGGATACTTAATTCGACCAGCCAAATGGATTAAAGGAACTAAAATGGCTTTTGCTGGATTGAGAAAAGAAAAAGATAGGGCCTCTGTTATTTTATACTTAAATCAAAATTCTGATAACCCACTACCATTACCTTAAACTTAATTTCCCAAAACAATAAAGTAAAATAGATTTTTGTACGTGAACTCTATTCAGTGCTTGTTGCCAAACCTTTGATTGGCTACCTGAAAAAACTTTTTCATCTACTTCAGATCCTCTTGGCAAACAATGGAGAAATATACAATCTCGTTTTGCAAAACTCATTAATTTTTTATCAATTCTAAATTTTTGAAAATGTTTTACCTTTTTATTTTTATTAACCTTATCGTTCATTGATATTACTTTATCTGAAAAAATTACATCAGCATTTAATACTGCTTTTTTTGGATCATTATAAATATGTATTTTTTTTTTATTTTTTTTTACCCAGTTTCTAACTTCATTTCCAGGTTCAAATTTTTTTGGACAACCAATACTTAGTTTAAATGAAAATTTTACTGAAGCTGCTATTAAACTATCTAAAACATTATTTGCATCACCTATCCAACAAATATTTAATTTTGAAATAGGTCTTTTTTTAATTTCTTCAACTGTA
>MDTB01230413.1_pt1 | contig 20215 bp, 17 predicted proteins | sample 811161 | NCBI WGS metagenome assembly MDTB01 (sample SAMN05326650, study PRJNA326480) | marine metagenome | isolation source: seawater | place: Mediterranean Sea | collected 2009 | reverse complement strand
TAGATCTATGCAATTGTACGATGGTGTTAGTTTTATTTTTGAAAGACCAATGACATCAGGATTAATTACTGTAGCAATAATTTTGATTGTTTTACCGAGCATAAGAGCGCGCTTCTTTTAATAATACCCGCCCAATGACAGAAATGACAAAGTTCCCTTTGTCTAGGCGTGGGTGAGATTTCCACTAAGTGTACCCCGTCACACAGCGTCCTGAAATATGTCATAGTATATCACTCATATAGGGGTGTTTGGAATGATAACAAAAGGCAAGGTTGAAATCGCCTTAAAGACGCGCTTTGGTCCTGATTTGCCTGGTGTCCGCTGCGGCAACTAAATTTCTCATTCATACAATATCCCATTGATGGCGCAACTCTCCGGGATTACTTGTCGACTTCCTATGTACATTCCTCTTGAAGAGAATATCAGAACTAATTATTTAGAGGGGCGAATTTTTTAGACATTCTATTCTCGTGTGAAATAATTCGACTTGAGTCAGATTAAAAGCTTACAAAAATTTTAACTTGTTAGCCACACCTGACTTAAAATGATAAATCCAGATAAAGCGAAGTTAGAAACAAAAAGCAAAATTGAAAATCCATGATAAATCTTAAACTTCCTTTCACGAACGTTCTCATCGAGGGATTCTTCGTCTCTAATTGCATTTATTTTGGGTGTTATAATCAAAAGATTTATAAGAAAACTCAGATTAATGAAACTAGATGATAACAGTATTAAAGGCTGTTTAATAAAGTAAATCAGTCCAGTCCCGATTATTCCTAATAAAAGCCCCATTAGGAACATCTTAGGAAAGACAGCTCTTAGAAATGACGCGAGATAATCCCCTTGTAAAGTTGAGATGGCGCTAGGCGAAACAACACCAACAAAAAAGATCATTGCCCCAACTAACATAGAATAATTTATTAGAATTGCCCAAGTTAACAATTTCAGTCCTCTTTAAAAAGTTATTTTAACTCCTAAGTTGGGTTGCCATTTTGAAAAGGAAACTATATCAGAAATAAAATTTATATGGTGCCATTTTAGGTTTGCTACTATTGACCTAAATATCAAATTATTTTTTTAAAAAAATAGCTTAGAACAGACGTAATCCTTCGGGGTTGCGTCTTTTTTTTATTTTCCCGTAGTTTCGAGAACTCATATTGTGTTATTTTTCGTTCAACATAGTTTAGGTAATTCTAGAATCGTTTCAAATTATAGTAACCTCAAGTTATCGTTGAGGATGATCTACGAAACTAATCTTACCAATTAAACATAAAAAATTAAAAACATTGATTAAACTTTGTGCAGTTTAGTGTAAAATTTTTAACCTAACAAATTTATTTAGGTGTAATGTCAACAGTAGACATATATTTTAAACAGCGTTGATAGTATCTAACATAATATTTCTAGCGATTAGTTAATGAAACAAGATATTATGGGTAAAAGATGGAATATAGAACATTAGGAAAAACCGGAGTAAACGTATCTAGTCTTTGCCTCGGGACGGATAACTTTGCCGATCCAACGCCTGAAAAAGAATGTGCCTATATTCTTGATAAAGCTATTGATCATGGCATCAATCTCATTGACACAGGTGATGTATATGCAGAGGGCGAAGGTGAGAAAATAATTGGCAGGGCACTAAAGAGTAGTAAGAAAAGAGAGAAAACGTTGATAGCCACCAAGGTTGATCACGGTCGACGGAGACCCGGTTATTCAGTCGATGATCCAGCGCTATTCGAGCCAAATGACCACGGTCATACGAGATTAAACATTATTCGTGCATGCGAAAATTCCCTCAAAAGGTTGGGCACAGACCACATAGACTTGTATCAAATTCACAGACCTTCTCCGGACATACCTTGGGAGGAGCAGTTATCGGCGTTAGATCATTTAGTTAGTCAAGGTAAGGTTTTGTATATAGGTTGCTCGACCCACGCTCCATGGACGATAATGGAGGCTTTAATGATAAGTGAGCTAAAAAATATGGCTCGATTTGTCTGTGAACAACCTCCTTACAATTTACTTGATAGAAGAATTGAAAATGAGCTGGTACCATTAGCGCAAAAACACGGATTGGGTTTGATAACTTGGGCTCCGATGGGAATGGGCGTATTAGCTGGAAGATACGACTCAATTGACGAATTTCCTGCGGGCTCAAGAGCTGAGCTGAGAGGAGGATTCTATGCTGACAGAGTCACGCAAAAGGGCCTAGCTATTGGCCAAAGATTTAGCATAATTGCAAGGGATTTGGGTATTACTCCCGCCCAGTTATCGATCATTTGGACACGAGATCAGGAAGGGATAACAGCCCCTCTTATTGGGCCTAGAACATTAGAGCAACTCGACGATATTTTGCCCGTAATTGAGATGAAGCTGTTGGACGAAACTCGCATAGCGTGCGACAAACTTGTGCCACCAGGCAGTGTTGTTAGCGATTTTCATAACACTGCAGACTGGATGAAAATGAGTGTAAACTGGGATGGCAACGAATGATCAGATCAAATAACACTAACAATTTCACTTGTGAAAAACAGCTGACGTATTTGAAGTTTGTTGAGAGCCATTTTAAAATTTTAAAAACAAACATATCATACATCTTTCGGTTGGAGGTCAAATCAGAGTCCTACTAACTGCAGTTGTCTGCAAATTGAATAATATATTTCAGCCCCAGGAAATATATTTTTATAAAAAATGGGGTGTGCTTCGGATAGAATTTAGTCTTTGGGCGCTAAGCAACATAGGAAACAAAAAACCTTCAATCAAAATAAGGAAAACAAAATGAAAAAGTTAAAAATCTGTTCTGTATTATTATTATCAATATATGCTTTCACTCCTGCAGTCGCTGCTGACTTCGTGATTAAATTAGCCCATAACGGTCCTGAGCAACATCCTTTTCAAAATGGAGCTGTCGCTTTTAAGTCCGAATTGGAAACGTCCACGAACGGTGCAATAGAAGTCCAAATATTCCCAGGGGAGCAGCTCGGGGACGAAGAGGCAACTAGTCAAATGATTAAGTTGGGAACCCTCCAATGTGCGATAGAAAGTGCTGGAGGCGGTCTAGCTCCGTTTGTCCCCGAAGCAGATTTACTTAATTTGCCCTTTGTTTTTGACGATGTTGAGCACTTTTATCGAGTTGTAGATGGCGAAATCGGAGCCGGTCTAGCCGAGAAGGTTGAAACTGCTTTAGACGCAGAATTCATGGGATGGTATTTTTCAGGTATAAGAAATGTCTGGAACGATGAGAGAGCTGTGAAAACTCCAGACGATTTGAAAGGTCTAAAAATCAGAGTAATGGGAAGCCCAGTGCTCATAGATACTTTTAACGCACTCGGTGCGCAGGCCACACCTATGTCTTTTGGTGAAGTGTACACATCTATCCAGCAGGGCGTTATAGATGGGGCAGAAACTGACCACGTAGATCTACTCGTTGAAAATTTCTTTGAAGTGACCGAGCATGTTTCACTTACGGGGCATATGTATCTAGGTGCGGGTCTTATATGTAGCAACAAATTTTTGGATAAATTACCAGACGACCTGAAAGAAAAAGTCATTAACGCAGCGCAATCTTCCGTCGCTGTCGAAAGATTAGCGATGGCTAAAATGACCGGTGACGCATTGGAACAACTGAAAGAAAAAGGTTTAAAATTCTATGAATTAGATCTGGGCCCTTTTAGAGAAAAAGTAGAGTCTGTTTATTTGAAAAACGCAGAGAACGTTGGCGGTATGTCTGCAATCGAGGCATTAGCAAAACAGTAACAAGAAAAAGTAGCAGGCGAAATTTTTTGTTTTGCCTGCTACTTCATTATCCATTGCCGAGACTAATTTATATTAGGAATATAAGATTAAGATAGATCAAAATGATAAAGCATTTGAACTTTCCCGGTATTATATTATTTATCTTAAGGCACTTATTGGAATTTAGCTTAATATTTCTTCTAGTTGCGATGACGCTAACTGTTTTTTCTCAAGTGGTAGCTAGATATGTTTTTGAGGCTCCATTATCTTGGTCGGAGGAACTAGCAAGATTTATTTTAATGTGGCTGTCAATGTTAAGTGCTGCATATGCATTTAAAATAAAGGCACATTTTGCGCTAACTATTATAGTTGGTAAGTTACCCATGAAATTTCAGAACATGGTTGCATTCTTTGTCCATATTTTAGTCGGGATATTTTTTGCAATAATTTTTTATTATTCAATAATTTTTGTAAATAGCGTGCAAGGTCACACAGCACCGGCGCTTCAAATCTCAATGCAAGTTCCATATAGTTCGATAATTGTTTCCAGCGGGTTGATTACATTTTTTTCATTTTGGTCGGCAGCAAAAAATATTCCTCGAAAAACAAAGTTGATAAGTAAATGATTTCCATTATCGGTTTGGTTTTGTTCACCTCACTTTTGATGTCTGTTCCAATAGCAGTATCTCTTGGAATGGCATCTCTTGTTGGATTGTATTTTCTCTCTCCAGACTTGTTAGTTCTTGCTCCTCAAAAATTTCTAGCAGGTATTAACAGTTTTACTCTCCTTGCAATCCCGATGTTTATATTGGCGGGTACAATAATGGGTAGCGGAGGAATCGCAGCCCGAATTGTAAATTTCTGTTTAATATTTGTCGGTAGAGTAAGAGGAGGACTAGGCTTTGTAGTAATTCTAGCGACAATGTTTTTCTCTGGTGTATGCGGATCCGCCAGCGCTGATACAGCTGCGATCGGCTCCACAACCATGCCGGAAATGTTAAAGAGAAAATATCCAAAACCATTTGCAACGGCCCTTTTAGCGGCGTCAGGAGCTACAGCTTCTATTATTCCTCCCTCAATAGACCTAATCATTATTGGAATTGTCTCTGGAATTTCTATCGGAGGATTATTTGCTGCAGGAATTTTACCCGGTATTTTTAACGGTCTGGCACTGATGTGTTTGTGCTTTTACTTTTCGAAAAAACTTGATTTGCCGATAACGGAAAAAACCAGTCTCACGGAAAAGTTAAAAATATTCAAAGAGGGTATTTTAGCTATTTTTATGCCTATTATTATACTTGGTGGCATTCTTGGTGGGATATTTACGCCAACAGAAGCATCAGCTGTGGCCGTATTATATGGTTTTGTTGTATCCATGTTTGTTTATAAAGAGATGGGTTGGAAAGAACTACCAGCTATTTTTCTTCAAGCAGCTAAGTTAACAGGTATTGTAATGTTAGTGCTATCGATGGCGAGCTGCTTCTCCTTTGTTTTAGCATTTGAACGAATTCCTCATTTAATTGCTCAGTTTATTGTAACCTTTGCTGATAATTGGATAGTATTTGTAATCTGTGTGAATGTATTATTTTTTCTCCTCGGAATGATCATGGATGCGCTTCCAGCTATTATCATTTTAATGCCCATACTAGTTCCTGCGGGCATTGAGTTAGGGATGGATCCAATTCACATCGGGATATTTGTAGCTGCTAACGTATCTATGTCCTTATTCACGCCTCCCGTAGGGGTGTGCTTATATGTTGCATGTGGATTAAGTAAGCTTCCAATTGAAGCGGTATTTAAGCCGTTGCTCCCTTTTATGTTTGTGCTGCTAATAACTCTCATGACAATTAGTTACGTTCCACAAATTACTTTGTTTATTCCAAACCTTCTAGGTTATTAAGCCTTATAAAGGAGACTATAATTTGCGAAATATATTAATAACGGGCGCTTCAAATGGTTTGGGCCTTGCTCTAGCTGAACACTTTTTAGGTAAGGGTGATACGGTCATAATTAATAGTCGAACATCTAGCAAAGTTAGTTCAATTAAAAAACAAATTGTCGCGAGCAAGTTCCACGGCAAGCATCTCATAATCAAGGCAGATGTTAAAAGTAGAAAAGAAATTCAAGAATTATTTGTAACCGCATCCACACAAGTTGGACAAATAGAAGTTTTAATAAATTGTGCAGGGATTAATATTGATAAGCCTTTTTTACAGATGGATGATAATGCTTGGGATCAAGTTGTAAATACCCACTTAAAAGGAACCTTCATCAGTTCTCAAGAATTTGCGAAACAATATCAAGGCCGCTCTGGGCATATTATCACCTTAGGGGCTGGGTGCGGTATCCAAGGTAGATTAAATGGTGCAAATTTTTGCAGTGCAAAAGGCGGAATTTTGGCTCTAACCAAATGCATGGCAAGAGAACTTGCCCCTCGAATTGCGGTGAATTGCCTCACGCCTAGTGCAGTTGATACAGATGAAGTAACGAGTCGTTATAATTTGGATACTCCAAAAGGATTAGAAAAAGTTCTTTCTGGGATCCCAATGGGTAGACTAGGTAAGCGGGAGGATGTAATTCAAATGACTGAAACTATTCTTTCTTCCAAATTTACAACCGGTTCGAACTTTTTCGTAAACGGTGGAGAAATAATGCATTAATGAATAAGAATATTCTGATTTTCACAAAATATTCTTTTATTTTTATTCCGAGATAGTGTTTGCAATTGAGTTTTTATGGCTGTTCAGGCTTGTAACCTGAAGGTTGTAGCTCCAAATTCTATTACTGAAACCAATATTTTCAATTAATTCACTTAGTTAAATTCCTTGAATTTGTGATGTGTACCATTCCTTCTATTTTAGAAACATCTAGGATTAAACCAACGCTTTCTGAGTTTTAAGATTGTTTAGACCGTTCATGGTGCTAAGACTACGGAGGCATATGATTGGGAGAAAGCTTGCCACCAATTGTGAACTTATAAATCTAAAATTGGCTTCCCTTTGCGCCTTTGCTTGAACCCAAACCCTCTTACCCACGGATAGCGGGAAACAATAGTAAAATAAATGTTAGGCCAAACAAAAAATATGGTATTATCAATTGTTTAACCGCCACATGCAAAAGATTGGAGAGGCTGATTAATAACAATATTCGAGCCATCTTAATTTGCCTATGTGCTTATTTTTGCTTCGACTTAATGGCTGTACACGTTCGGTTCCTATCTTCACGTTACAATCCTCAAGAGCTTTCTTTATATAGAAACGTTTTAGGCGTCATCCCAGCCGTTCTTTATCTTGCCTACGAACGACAATTAACCTTTAGATTGGCTGAATATCGCTTGACTAAGTGGCGTTTGGCAATTGGTCGTGGCATACTAATAGCTGTAGCGCAGCTCATGCTCTATAGTGCTTTGATGCAATTAGAATTAGCTACTGTCTCCGCTTTGGGACAAACTATTGCGATTTTTGTAGTCTTACTTGCAATATTCATCTATGCCGAGAAGATAGGTCTCTGGAGATGGGGAGCTGTAGTGACTGGGCTTTTAGGGGCATTAATGATTATTCGCCCTGGCTCAGATATGTTTACGTGGTATGCTTTACTTCCAATAGGTGCAGCTTTTTGTTATGCCGCTTCTACAGTAACACTGAGAAGTTTTGATAAGGATGTGTCCAGCGCAATTTTATTTTTATATTCAGCGGTTGCATCTGCTTTCGGAGCTTTAATTCTTGCGATTGTTACAACCAATTTTTCGCCCATTTACCATTTTACTGATATTTTAATCATTCTGAGCATGTCTTTTTTTGGCGGTTTTGGAGTTGTATTTCTAATGTATGCTTTCCGAAATGCACCATCTTCCGTTTTAGCCCCATTCAGTTATTTTGGCCTAATAAACGCTTTTTTATTAGGTTGGGTGTTTTTTGGAGAATTTCCAATACAAAAGCTCTTTCCGGGAATTATATTTATCGTCGCTGCTGGGCTTGTTATCATTTGGCGAGAGAGAAATACAGCACAAAACTAATACCTTTAAAAATCCTTTTACGAAATGCAGTAGATAACCAAATTTGGTATATATATGTTGGGTTGGTCAAAAATTTAATTTGTAAGATAAATACGCGAGACGTAATTTTAAAATATTTATTGGAGACAGTATGTTATCACTCTACCATTTTCCGCAATCGACTTGCAGTATTAAGGTTCGATTGTTGCTAGAGGAAAAAAAACTTGAATGGCAAAGCAATCAGCTTGTTTCTTCTGAACATCATCATCTTTCAGATTGGTATTTAAAGCTAAATCCAAACGGGGTTGTTCCTACTTTAATTGATGATGACTTATCCATTTTTGAATCAACATCCATACTAGAATATTTAGAAGATAAATATACAGAAACGAATTTTAGGCTTACTAATGCATTTTTGCGAAGTCAAATGCGAGCTTTTCTTGTTTTTGTTGACGTCTGGCCAACTCCAGCCGTTCGTACGCCCTCATTTCAATTCGGGGGATTACTAAAAAAATTTACAGCAATGTCACGTGAAAAATTCGACAGCCTTGCGAAAAAAAGACCCTTAAAAGCAGAATTTTATCACTCATTTGATAAAAACAAAGGTTTTTCAGAAAACCAAATTTTTTCATCTTTTGATGTAATCGTAAGAACTGTTAAACGTATGGATGAAATGCTACAAAAGTTTGGTGGGCCATGGATATTGGGACAAAATTATTCTCTTGCTGATATGGCAGTTCTACCTTTACTCGATAGAATTCAGGATTTAGGGCTAGATGGACTTTGGCTTAATACTTATCCATCCATTTCGGATTGGTTGTTTCGCGCTCAACGGAGACCTGCAACCCTTAAAAGTTATGTTGATGGGAGCAGATTGTCCGAACAATTCCCAGAACTGGTAGGGGGCGCAGGGACGCTATCAGATTTTACAGATGCTTATTTTAAAACCAAATCAGTCTAACCTACACCACCAATAATGAAGATAGCGTTCAGAGCATACAGATTGCTGTTACAACATCTGAGGAGGTAAGTAGCGTCTTTGTTTTCTTTTGGAATATCTTCAAGGGGTCATTTTTATTAATTTTTTATTCGTCAGGCAAAAATAATTGGCCTGCTAAGTTTGATTCTTCGCAGTAAACCCCTACCATCATTTTTAATCTAAAAGTTGGAAAGGTACGGATATGACAAAAATTAATTGGGATGAAAGTTCTGATTTGGATAAATTAGCAGAGCTTTCAATCAAGACAGGTGTTGCATTACAGTATGGCCAGAATCTTCTTATTTCAGCGCCTCTGGAAGCGGCCCCTTTAGTCCGTCGATTAGCAATTCATGCTTACAGGGTAGGAGCTGGCGTAGTTACCCCTTTATATACTGATCCTGAAGTCGTCCTTGCACGTTATGAAAACGCAATAGCAGAATCTTTTGAAAAAACTACTGAATGGTTGTTTGAGGGGATGGCTGTCGCATTTGACAATAATACCGCCCGCCTTGCTATCGTGGGGGAAGACCCAATGCTTTTATCAGGGCAAGATCCAGAGAATGTTAGCCGTGCGAACAAAGCTGTGTCTAAAGCGTCGTCCTCTATTCGGGAAAGAATTACGCGTTTTGACGTTAATTGGAATATTATAGCGTGGCCTGGAATGATGTGGGCAAAACGCATTTTCCCCCAAATGAGTGAGGATGATGCTCAGATTGCACTAGCTAATGCTATTTTTAAAGCATCAAGGGTGACAAATTCAGATCCGATGAAAGCTTGGAATATTCACAACGCTGACCTTCGACAACGTACAGAGTGGCTCAACAAGAAAAACTTTTCTGCACTGCATTTTTATGGAGAAGGAACAGACTTAACTGTAGGTTTGGCAGATGAGCATGAATGGATGGGTGGAGCCTCGCTCGCTAGAAATGGCGTTATGTGTAACCCAAACATCCCGTCGGAAGAAGTCTTTACGACTCCACATACTTTAAAGGTAAATGGTTACGTCAAGTCTACAAAACCACTATCACACCAGGGTACTTTAATTGAGGATATTGCTGTTACATTTAAAGATGGAGTCATTATTAAGGCGAGTGCTTCAAAAGGAGAAGAGGTATTTTTTAAGCTTTTAGATACTGATGAGGGCGCGAGACGCATCGGTGAGGTAGCTTTAGTCCCGCACGGGTCGCCTATATCGCAAACAAATATTTTGTTTTACAATACTTTGTTCGATGAAAATGCAGCGTGCCATATTGCACTCGGCCAATGTTATTCAAAATGCTTTAAAAATGGAGGTGAACTATCAAACGAGGAAGTCGTTAAACGCGGCGGCAATAGTAGTTTGATTCATGTTGATTGGATGATTGGGTCGAATTCAATGAATATTGATGGTCTGAATGAGGCCGGTGATACAACCCCAGTGTTCAGAAATGGTGAATGGGCGTAGAATTGGTGGTTTTTAGTTACAAGAATGATTTAAATATTTTTTTCAAAGTTTAAGCATGGATTTTATCAGTCTTAATGCACCTGCTCCCTCCAAATTTAACATATGGTAATCGTTCGAAAATATCTTTAAACATTTCTTCTTGTCTGGATTTGCATTTGTCTAAAGAGATTTTTGCACCCTTGACGTCTTCTAGTAAGACACATTGTCCGCTTAGAAATCCACAAACCATTATTTGAGCAATAAACATAAACTTTACCTTTTTTTTAATTTATACGTGCTTCTTTCTATAAAGTTCACTGCTAAATCTTCATTGTCATGATGCAAAAGTTGCATCACCCAAGGGTGTTGGAAAAGAATTTTTTTTAAGAGGCGTTTCTGCTAACTCAATAAGGACTAGTATTTTTTCCCAAGCTCGCAAATATAGCATATCATTTATTCGTAATACCCTTATCGAAATTCTTCGCTGGAACTATTGGTTTATAAAAGGATGAATTCTAAAAATGTTGCTCAATTAGGCCTTTGTGTTTTAAAACTGGTCTATGAACAACCTAGTTTCGTAAAATAGAAAAAAAATAATAACAGGGAGAAATATAAATGGAACGTAGAAAGTTTATAAAAAACACTGCACTTGCAAGTGCATCAGCAGTTGCGGCTACCTCGGCATTGAGTTCGCCAGCGATTTCACAAGGTAAAAAACAATGGATAGCTGTTTCTGCTTTCGGTAAAGCTAGCCTTCTCGGTCAGGCATTAGATTCGTTTTCCGCGGCTGTCGATTTAATGTCTGGTGGTCGTTTAACAATAAAGAACTATCATGCTGGAGAGTTAGTTGCTCCATTTGAAGCAATGGATGCGGTGCAATCGGGGACAGCCCAGATGGGTTATGGAGCACCATATTATTGGACAGGAAAATCTGATTCTATAACGTTTGTGGCATGTATGCCTTTCGGTCTCAATGTCCAAGAGCAAAATGCTTGGTGTTACTATGGTGGTGGCATAGAGCTGGCAGATAAAACCGCTTATAATCCTCTTGGGCTTAAATTTTTACCAATGGGCAACACTGGAAACCAAATGGGTGGCTGGTATCGTGAAGAGGTAAATACAGTGGCAGATCTCAAAGGTTTAAAATTCAGGATGCCTGGTCTTGGAGGTGAAATATTAAAAACCTTCGGCACTAACGTGATTAATTTACCTGGCTCAGAGGTGTTGGCGGCCCTAACATCCGGTGCTATAGATGGTACTGAATGGATAGGTCCAGTTGCAGACCTTGGTTCGGGACTTTATAAGGTTTGTAACAATTATTACTATCCCGGTTGGCATGAACCAGCAACCATTCTTGACAGTTTTTATGACATGAAGGAATGGGAAGCGCTGGATGACGAGCTCAAAACAATTGTAAGTCATTCCGCGGCTAATACAAATCTTATGGTTCTATCTCGTTTTCAAGCCGCGAATAATATAGCACTTCAGACACTGGTTAATGAGCATAATATAAATTTAGCACCTTATTCTGACGAATTAATACGGGCAATTGGAGAACGGGCAACAACTGTTATTCCAGAGCTCGCCCAAAAGTCTGCAGATGCTACTGAATTATATAATCACCTCGTTACGTTCAGAAAAACAATGGTTGAATGGTCTCAAATTTCTGAAGGAAATTTTATGAGCAAACGCATAGCTGCATCATTCGAAACAGTGTAAATTAGAATATTTAAAAAAGGTAGGGGCAGGTTTACTCCTACTTTTTTTGGGATATTTAACAATATAAATTGAACGAAGCATTCCCGTGATTGATTATATTACAACACGTATCGACAAAATTTCAGACTTGTTTGGGGTATTTGTTAGCTGGATGATGATTTGTCTGGTTATTAATGTCGCTGTGGTTGTTCTTCTAAGGTATTTCTTTTCCATCGGCTTTATATGGATGCAGGAGCTATATATATGGTTTCATTCTCTAGCATTCTTATTAGGAGCAGGTTATACGCTCCTTCATAATGGGCATGTAAGGATCGATGTTATTTACCGCAACCTTTCTGAGAGAAGCTGTGCAATTATTAATTGTCTTGGAACGCTTGTTCTAGCTCTACCTGTCTTGCATCTCATATATACTAAAAGTTTGCCGATGATTTTACGCTCATGGTCTGTTTGGGAGGGCTCAGTCGAAGCAGGTGGTCTACCTGGTGTCTATATGTTTAAAACGTTAATAGCTGTTTTTGCTGTTGTATTCGCGCTACAATTTACCTCGCTATTCTTAAAAAACCTTAAGATTATAATTTCAAAATAACTAAATGACGGAAAGCTGTTTATGGATTCTGAATTATTATCTCTAATCATGTTTGGTGGTACAATCTTAGCTTTATTGATGGGTTTTCCTGTTGCAATGACGCTGGGTGGCTCTGCTCTGATATTTGCTTATATTGGTGATGGCTTTGGGCTTTTTAATTTAGGAATGCTGAACGTATTTCCCCTGAGAATCTTGGGCATTATGAAAAATGAGCCGCTAATTGCAGTTCCCCTTTTCGTTTTTATGGGGGTAATGCTAGAAAAATCTAATATAGCTGGTGATTTACTGCACTCCATGGGCAGTCTATTTGGAAAATTAAGAGGTGGGCTTGGTATATCAGTTCTTTTAGTTGGCGCGTTAATGGCAGCATCAACTGGTATAGTAGGTGCTACCGTTGTCACAATGGGACTTATGAGTATGCCAGTAATGCTTCGTGCAGGTTACAGTCCCAAGCTAGCCTCCGGATTAATTTGCGCATCTGGAACTCTGGGTCAGATAATACCGCCATCAATCGTTTTAATTATTCTTGGCGATATATTGCAAGGTGCTAACGAGCAAGCTGCTTTTAAACAAGGCATATTAGTCCCTGAACCAATTACCGCGATAGACCTATTTGCTGGTGCGCTTTTGCCAGGCTTGATTATGGTCTTGTTATATATCCTGTTGCAGGTGTTGCTAGCGATTTTGGTACCTAAATCCTGCCCTTCAATTATACAAAGTTATGATTTTGAGAATTCAAACAAGGTCAAATCCATCTTTTCAGTTATAGCTCCACCATTAATTTTAATCATTCTTGTTTTGGGGTCTATTTTAGCTGGCATTGCTACACCGACTGAGTCAGCTGCTGTTGGCGCCGTTGGGGCAATCTTACTTGCCGTTAGAAGAGGTAGCCTCTCATACTCTAATTTAATGTTGGTGTCTCGCGAGACAGTCAAAATTACATCAATGATTTTCATGATTTTAATAGGTGCGTCTCTTTTCTCTCTCGTTTTTAGGGGTTTTGGAGGCGATCAATTGATAGAGCATTTTCTATCTAATTTGCCGGGCGGTGAAGTCAGCGCCTTTGTTACTGTCATGGTGGTAATGTTTTTCATGGGATTCTTTCTCGATTTTATCGAAATTATTTTTATTATGGTACCCCTTGTCGGTCCCCCATTGATTGGAATGGGGTTCGACCCTATTTGGCTCGGCATCATGATTGCTGTAAATCTGCAAACTAGCTTCCTTACGCCACCATTTGGTTTTTCACTTTTCTACTTACGCGGGGTCGCACCGCTGGAAGTTAGAACCAGTGATATTTATATCGGTGTGTTACCTTTTATTGGTCTGCAATTATTAGCGCTACTTATATTTTGGAAATTTCCTTACATTATATCATGGCTACCAAATCTTTTGTTCTGAGTTGAGTGAGTGGCGGAACAAGGCTATTCTTTAGACGTCATATTCAGAATACAAGGAAAATTCAAAAACTTTTTTTATTGAGAGAAGGCTCTTATTGTTTCAAAATCAAAGTGGTCTGCACTGTCTTTTTTGGCATAATAAACCTCCTCAACAATTCCTTTCTCATCTAATAATATATCTGTTACGGCAATATCAAAATGACCCTTAATAGGAATTGGCACGAACCCTTTGAGTACCGCAGGCAAAACACGGTGACCCTTAAAAAGCATAGTCGCGAAAAGCTTTGAGTATGAGCGCTCAACCTCATATTTTTTGAAATATTCAAAATTTTCATCAGCCAATATTTTGAAAGGCAGGGTGTCATGTTTCTTCATCGTGCGTTGCAGGTTATCTATAGGCGAGTGGAAGACACCAACGTGTATGAAATTTTTGCCAAATTCGTTAAACTTCTTTTTAAATTCCATTAATCTTAAATTACAAAAGCTGCAACCAGCTACGCGATAAAAAGTTAACAAAACTTTTCTGCCCTTGGTTTCAGATAGTTTAAACTCGCCGCCATTCACTTCGGGGAGAATAATTTCGTCTAATTTATCCCCTACATTTATTTTCATTTTTAACCTCTTAAGAAAATTCATTAATAGCGCCAGTGTAATAGCGAAGTAGATTTTTTGTCACAATAAAAAGCTAATTATCTAAAATGCTTAAAAATCAGACAGAATAGACCTTGCTTATAAAGTTTATAATATTGAGTATTTTGTTTTGGTAAAAAGATGATAAGACAGTGCAAAAAGTAACGTGCACTCCTCTAATAGAGGAAGAATTCAAAAAGGGGTTTTTTGTGTCACAGAATAAGTTGTTTTTCGAAAAATTTGCCGATTTTGTTGTTCGCAAACGAATTTGGATGGTCCTAGTTACGCTGGTCGTGGCTTTTGCTGTTTATGCAGGTATTCCAAATCTGCGACTTGACACGGATGGCCGGGTTTTTATGGGGCCTGATAATCCTGATAAGCAGACACTTGATTTGTTTGAGCAGGAATTTGCAAAGGATGATAATTTAAACATCCTTTTGATACCCAAAGATGGTGTTGTATTCTCACCAGAAACCTTGAAAATAGTTCACGCACTTACCGAGGATGCTTGGAATTTACCTTATGTTCGGTTGGTAAATTCTATCACCCGCTTCCAAAACAGCTATTCAGAAGATGATATGCTAGTCGTCGAGGATTTGATTCCTGACCCAAATTCTGTATCACAAGCGGAAGCTGAAGCTGCTAGGAAAATTGCTTTGTCGCGCATCGAAATTCAAGGCTCCCTTATTAATAAGCAAGCTTCAATGACAGCTATTAGCATAATTTTTAGATTACCGGGGTTAGATTTGGCAACCGAAGTCCCAACTATCATGGCTGAGGCAAACCCTCTATTGCAACGCTATCGGGACACATATTCAGATATGCAATTTCAAATAACGGGCTCTGTTCCTTTGGGTGAGCAATTTGCCGTTGCAAGTCAGGATGATGCCCAGAGTTTAACGCCAGCTATGCTACTTGCGATGCTACTTATTGTTGGTTTTTTGTTGCGAACAATATTTGGTGTGTTTTCAGTTTTATTAGTAGCTACTTTATCGGCGCTCATTTCCCTTGGAGCGCTGGGCTGGAGTCTCATACCACTTAACTCAGCAACAGCGATTGCGCCATTAATGATCATAACGCTAGCAGTTGCGAGCACTGTTCATATATTATCTTCAGTGCGCCAAACTATGCTTGAAACAGCTGATAAACAGTTATGGGCTATCAGAGCTATCAGTGAACACGGACTTGCAATTACGGTTGCTGTTTTTACAACAGCCGTTGGTTTCTTATCTTTGAATTTCTCAATCTCGCCCCCTTTTCGGCAGCTTGGAAATATGGTGGCGGCGGGGATGGTTGGTGTTTGGGTCTTTACAATGTTTTTTTTGCCAGCATTGATATGCTGGTTTCCTATGAAACAGAAAAAGACATCTGCACTCACCGATAAGCTGATTATGAAGTTGTGCGAATGGGTGATTAAAAATCAAAAACTTTTGCTTCTTTCAATACCAGTAATTATTATTTGTTTTTCAGTTGGTATCAGTAAAATAAAACTCGAAGATGACTTTCTTCGTTACTTCGATGAGAGATATGAACTTCGTCAGGCAACTGATTTTTACGAAGATAATATTGGCGGTTTGAATGTAATGGAATATCCGGTTGAGACCGGAATTGAAAGTGGCATTAATTCTGTTGAATATTTGCGTAATATTGAGGATTTAACCGAGTTTCTGAGAGCTCAGCCACAAATAAGTTCTGTTCGTTCTATAACAGATATTATTAAGCGTCTAAATCAAAATATGAATGGGGATAATACAGAATTCTATAGGCTTCCCGAAACAGATGAAGAAGCATCTCAATATCTGTTCTTATATGAGTTATCTCTTGGGTATGGAATGGATTTAACAGATCAGATAAATGTGGATAGATCTGCGGTTAGAATAACCGCCTATGTGCCTCGCACCACAACAGCTGAATTGCAGAGATTAGATGCCACCATCCAGAATTGGTTTGCTGAAAATGCTTCTGAATTACAAAGCCCTGTTACTGGCCAAACCCATGTATATACCATGATATCAGCACGTGACGTACCAGCGATGCTTCAGGGTACTATTTTGGCGTTGATTTTTATCTCTGGCGTAATTTTGCTAGTATTACGAAATGTAAAGCTTGGATTTATATCTCTGGTGCCGAACCTTGTTCCTGCAGCAATGGCATTCGGATTATGGGGATATACCGTTGGCTCTGTTACTCTAGCGGTGTCAATTGTAGCCGCCATGACATTAGGTATTGTTGTTGACGATACTGTCCACTTTCTGTTGAAATATGCAAATGCAAAGAAAAGTGGAAAATCTCCAGAAGACTCAGTGCGATACGCATTTAAATCTGTTGGTATGGCGCTTACCATAACATCCATCGGCCTTGTTGTGGGGTTTGTTATTCTTGGCCAATCCGGCTTTGCCGTAAATAGAGATTTGGCAAGACTAACTGCTGTGACATTAGCGGTGGCTCTATTTGTTGATTTCCTATTCCTGCCACCATTATTAATTTGGATTGATAAAATGAAAAAGACTTCTCTTTCAACACCTATGATTTTGCTACCATTGGCATTCTTGGCAATAACGCCTTTTATTATTATTCCGCAACCTGCATTTGCGTCAGCTGAAAAAGGGGTGGAAATTGCCCAAGAAACAGCCCGAAGAGATGACGGATTTGGGGATTTTTCTGTTGAGGGACAAATGACACTAAAAAACAAAGCGGGCAAAGAAAGCGTGCGTAAATTTGTTACAACCACTTTAGAAATTCCTCATTTGAGTGAGGGAGATAAAAGTGTGATCGTCTTCTCAGAGCCGCGCGATGTGAAAGGTACTGCTTTACTAACACATACTAAAATAGAACCTGAAGATGATTCTCAATGGATTTTTCTACCTGCAATCAAGCGAACAAAACGGATTTCATCATCAAATCGTACAGGTAAGTTTGTTTCGTCTGAATTTTCATATGAAGATTTAGGTTCAGAAGAAGTGAAGGATAATGAACATATCTGGCTTGCAGATATGCCTTGTCCAACTGATGAGAGTTTGACCTGTGCTCAAGTCGAAAGCCGTCCAAAAAATGCGCGTTCTGGTTATTCTAAAAGAGTATCTTATACAGATTTAGATGAGTATCGTGTGCATAGGATAGAATTTTATAATCGTCGCGGGGATTTAGAAAAAGTTCTAACATTTGAGGATTATGGTCAGTATTTGGGCCAATATTGGCGCTCGCACAAAATGCTTATGGAAAATATTCAAACTGGAAAATCAACTAAACTTAATTGGGGTGAATATAGTTTCAGAAAGGGTCTGACAGAACAGGATTTTACGCCACAAGCATTAGAGAGGTCATCAAGATAAGCAAGTTTGGTTTTTGGTAATTTAATTCATGAATAAATGTGTCAGCTTGATGATTTCTGCTTGGATTATTGGTGCTAGTAGTGCAGCTAATTCATTTGACTATGTAGAACAATATGGAAAGGTCGAATTTAAGGCCTCTAGCTATTTTGAAAACCCATCTTATTCTGAGCAGAAAGATAATTTTGGGGAGGTTCAGATTGAACCCTCCTTATTTATAGAGCAGGGCTCAATGCATACATTTATTCAACCACGACTGAGAATAGGTGATACAGGTGCTAGCAGAGCTGATTTAAGAGAAGCTCATATTTCATTTAGGGCAAATGCAGTGGATATCCGCATCGGAAGCCTTTTGGAATTTTGGGGAAAAACAGAAAGCTATAATCCAATTGATATAATTAATAGCTACGATTATACATCAGGTCTTACGGATTCTCAGAAACTAGGGGCATCGGCTTTTAAACTTTCATCTGACCTTAATGATGGATATTTATCATTACTGTTGCTTCCGTTTTTTGTTGAAAATGCCTACCCTGGATTATCCTCGCGTGAGAGACTTCAGACATTAGTTAGCAGCGATACTGCTAGCTACTCAAATGATGCATCTAGAAATGATAGTAGCTACGCAATTCGCTATGAAGGGTATCAAGGTGATTTAGATTACGGTCTGAGTTATTTTGATGGAATAACGCGGGAGCCTTATTTTACTCTTGGCCCAGATGGTCGCCTTGTGCCTGAATATTTTCCTATTCAGCAAATCGGCATTGATGTGCAGTATTTGCTTGGGGATACAGCGCTTAAGACAGAAATAGTTCGCCGGACAGGCCAATATAACGCAAATGGTGTAGCAGAAGATTATATCGCTGGTGTAGTTGGCGCTGAGCATAATATATATGGTATGTTTGACAGCGCTTATGACCTGATTCTAGTTAGTGAACTGGCAGCAGATAGTCGAGGAAAAGATAGCCACACAATTTTTCAGAGAGATTTTACTTTTGGAGGGACATTACTACTCAATAATATGGACAATAGCGAATTTAATTTATTTCTTACAAGGGATTTGTCCTATACCTCGCTGTTAACGCGCTTTTCTTATTCTACGCGGATGAATGATGGGTTTACGATTAAATCGAATTTGAATCTGTATTCGAATTTTGAAAAAGATACAAGCCAAGCCGCTCTTGCGCAAGATAGTAACGCTAGCATCACAATAAGCTATAACTGGTAACAGTGCCTTCTTTGGAGAGAATTTATGGCTAGGTGCGTGCTGCTTCAAAAGCTGCCCAAGCCGCTTCAAACTTCTCAATATCAAAGTCATCGCGCTTAGCGGGTTCTAAAATTAGCTGTTCTGTTTCGAGTAATTTATAGATTGATGCTTCAAGGGTATTTATAACGCTCGCAGGAATAACAACAGCGCCGTGCCTGTCAGCATGAATTAGTTCACCATCTTCTACAGTCAGAGCAAAAATAGTAACAGGAGTACCAATTTCTTTAATATGCACAAAACCATGGCTAGGCCCGATAGAGCCTGCAATCAACGGGAAGCTATCCGGTAAATCACCTAAATCGCGCATAACACCGTTTGTAAAAGCCCCGCTCATTCCAAGACCTTTATGAATGTTGGTATTAACTTCTCCCCAAAACGCGCCAATACAAGCTGGAAAATCAATATCCTCGATAACCGCAACTGAAGGGCCACTAGCAGAGGCCATGTGCCGATAATAAGAAAGCCTGCGTTCTTTTATAATCTGGGCTGGTTCTTTGGGAGGATTAATAGCAGCGATTTTTGCTGTTCTGGCATAACCACAAATTGGCTTTTCATTTGGGTTGGACGAAATCATCGTGCCTTTGGTGAATTGGTCAAAGCCGCGCTTTCCCTGCGCGACCTCAATTGCGTTACATACGGTTGGGGTATCTACTGATTGTAGCAATTTTAAAAGTGTCTCAGTCATGTTTGTTCTGCCTAGCCGAATTTCAATTAATGATTATAGAAAACGATAAAATATATAAATGGCCGCTAAAAACGCGCTGATGCAATTGCTGCACCTTTCGCAAGAGAGGATAACTTCGCAAAAGCGATTTCCGGGTCAACTGCGCCAAATCCAGCAAAGGTGCCAAACCCACAATCAGAACCTGCAATTACACGTTCTATTCCAACAATGTTGGTGAATCTCTCAAGACGCTGGGCAATTAGTTCTGGATGCTCAACAAAGTTAGTAGTTGAATCAATAACACCTGGTATGAGAGTTTTTTCACCTGGAATTTCATTTTTTCTATTTTCGAATATTGTCCATTCGTGTGCGTGGCGTGGATTAGATGTCTCAAAAAGTAGATAATTTGCATTCACAGACATGAAGGTTGAAAACACACTATCCATGGAAATATCACAGATATGTGGGCCCTCGTAATTACCCCAGCAT
>MDTB01133656.1_pt1 | contig 20215 bp, 18 predicted proteins | sample 811161 | NCBI WGS metagenome assembly MDTB01 (sample SAMN05326650, study PRJNA326480) | marine metagenome | isolation source: seawater | place: Mediterranean Sea | collected 2009 | reverse complement strand
TTCTGAAAAAGGCAGTCTTACCAAAGCGGCGAAAGCCTTGCATTTGAATCAGTCAACCTTAAGCCATTCTATTCGAAAAATTGAAAAACAGTTTGGCGTAAAAATATGGCAAAAACAAGGTCGCTATATACAATTTACGCAAGCTGGAAAATACCTGCTGAAATTTGCTGAAAGAGTTCTTCCTCTCTTTACGAATGCAACATCAACTTTACAGCTATACGCAACGGGTAAAAAAGGGGTGCTACAAATAGGAATGGAGTGTTATCCCTGCTACCAATGGATTATCGGTGTCATTGATCCATTTATGAAGAAGTATAAAGATGTTGATGTCGACATCAAACAACATTTTCAATTTGGAGGAATTGCAGCTTTATTGAACCATAACATTGATTTATTGGTCACCCCAGACCCGTTCTTGCATGACCATTTGGTATTTAAGCCTGCATTTGACTATGAATTAGTGCTTGTAACAGGTAAGAATGCATTGTCAATTAAAAAAGACCATGTAGAACCCAATCAATTGGCGAATCAAATGTTAATATCATACCCAGTACCTTTAGATCGGCTGGATATTTACAACCAATTTTTCACCCCCGCAAATATTCAACCAAATGGTCATAAAACAATCGAATCTACAGAGCTTATTTTACAAATGGTTGCAAATCATCGCGGGGTTGCAGCATTACCAAAGTGGCTGATTGAGCGTTATCAAAAAGATCTTTCTTTGGACAGCTATCGCTTGGGAAAAAATGGCATTCATAAATCCATCAATATTGGTTTTCGTAAAGAGGATTTTGCTATTGATTACATTGCTGACTTTTTGAATATTGCTAGTAAATAAGTCTCATGACCCGTCTAATTTAAAAAGCTTGTTATGTAGATACCATAAACATCTGGGCGCGAAACTCTGATTGGATATCATTCGATACATTCCCTTCTTTTTCATTATCCATATTTGTAATAGTTTCCTATCAAGTTGGTCATGAATCTTCTATTCCAATGAAGTTAAAAATTCCATCAGGGTTATTTCATTCTACTTTAATTTTAAGGACGTGGTTTTCATTTTTTGATAATAAAAATGACCAATATAGTTTAAAAAGTAGATTGTTAAATGAATTATTATTTCAAGCAATTGGACACGGTCATGAAGAATTTTTTAATGATGCTATAATTGCTCTAATTATTTAATTTTGCAGTCTATGAACATTGACTTTTGATAGTCTAAAATGCAATAAATGTTTCACGTGAAACAGCTTGTTTAATTTGATTTACGATCAAATGTTGGGTATTTTATTATTGAAATTATAATTTTACTAAAATAATTTTCGATTAAAATCGATATTATTATTAAGGGGTTAGCATTGATGAATAGCAATGACAATAAATCAAATTTATCGGAAGCATATAACAAGTTAGAAGCAAAATATTTACAAGCAGTTTCTGATTACGACAAATTACTTGATCGAATAAATACGCTTGCTAATCATAATGGCGCTTCAATTGTAGATGCTCCAATCAAGTATTCTATTGATGATCGTTGGAGAAATTGGATTGCAGAAAATTTAGCTAGTGGCATTCCACCAAAACAATTAGCGCAAACATTAATCGAGCAAAATTATTCCTATGATATCATTGCTCAAGAGTTAAATATTCAACAGTTTCCCAATCCATTAAATACCATTCAATTTTTAAATCAAAATAAGTCCGCACAAAAAGTAAATGTTGATTTCCCACTTTATGTCGTTAAGGACTTTCTGAATAAAAAACAAACCCAGTCTTTAATCGCGTTAATTAAAGAAAATACAGGGGTAAGTACGATATCGAATCAAAGTGAAGCAACGTTATCTGTTCGTAAATCTAATTCATGCTATTTAGAAGAATTGCAAGACCCACTTGTAAATGAAGTTCAAAATAAAATTTGTGATCTCTTGAATATTCCCGTCGGTTTTACAGAAGCAATGCAGGGCCAGTTTTACGAATCTGGTGGCTATTATCATAAGCATTGGGATGCTTCTAGCATTGATGATCCTGATTATGTTGATTCAATTCGAGCACAAGGCAATCGAACATGGACGGCCTTAATTAATTTAAACGTTCCAAAAGATGGTGGTGAAACTGGTTTTTTTGATCATGATTTGATGTTTAAGCCAGCGGTGGGGCAATTGCTTATTTGGTATAATCTTGATTTAGAAACGCATCTTTTAAATCAATCCACAGCTCACGGTGGAAAACCTGTAAACGATGGTGAAAAGTTAATCGTGACACAATGGTTTCGTCAATTTAATCGTTTGATTTGAACTTTTCTAAAAATGTTTCACGTGAAACACCTTTAATTTATCATTCTTTTATTTTTTACGCTCATTTCTTATAAAGTTTGTCAGAATAGACGAACCCATATAATATTCAAGCATGGAAAATAACTTTGATGTTATTGTTGTTGGCTGTGGTCATGCCGGTTCTGAAGCGATTCTTTCAGCTGCACGTATGGGATTAAAATGTGCTGTGTTTTGTTTGGATTTTTCTAAGGCCGCGAGCATGCCATGCAACCCATCGATTGGTGGTTCTGCCAAAGGTCAAATTGTTGGTGAGATTGATGCTATGGGGGGTATAATGGGAGAGGCTGCAGACCATACTTATCTTCAAATAAAGTATTTAAATCGTTCCAGGGGGCCTGCTGTTCAAGCGTTAAGAACTCAAAACGATAAATATGAATACCCAAAGTATGTTCAAAACAAAATCAAATCATATCAGAACATTACGATTATAGAAGAAGAGGTTTTTGATTTAATAATTAATAATAATTTAATTTCTGGGGTGATCACACGAGAAAATCATCACTATTACTCGAAAAGTGTTGTCATTACTACTGGGACATATTTAAAAGGGCTAACTCATATTGGTCGTATAAACAAAGGTGAGGGTCGCATGGGAGAGCCTCCATCAAATCAATTGTCATCAGCTTTAAAAAAGCAGGGATTTCGTTTAGGGCGTTTGAAAACTGGAACAACACCCCGAGTTTGTGCCAACACATTGGATTATTCAAAAATGTTACCTCAGCCTGGTGATTCACGTTTTCTGCATTTTTCATTTCGTACGAAAGATACTGGACGTCATTTAAATCAAATGAATTGTTATTTAACCAACACTAATTTAGATACCCATAAAATTATTCAAGATAACCTTCATGAATCCCCAATGTTTTCCGGTCAAATTAAGGGTATTGGTCCTCGGTATTGCCCCTCTCTTGAGGATAAAATCGTTCGATTTAGTGAAAAGCCTTCGCATCATTTATTTATTGAACCCGAAAGCACATCGACATCTGAAATCTACATTCAAGGTTTTAATACATCACTTCCAGAACACGTACAGCGAAAAATTTTAGATTCTATTGATGGTCTAAAGGGAAGTAAAATGCTGAAGCCGGGTTACGCAGTTGAGTATGATTTTATTTATCCTGACCAACTGTTTCCAACGCTTGAGTCAAAGCAAATTAAAAGCTTATTTTTTGCTGGCCAAATTAATGGAACGTCAGGGTATGAAGAGGCAGCTGCACAGGGGGTTGTTGCTGGAATGAATGCGGGGCGAGTTTCTCAAGGTAAATCCACTGAAATTGTTTCACGTGAAACATCATATATTGGTACTATGATTGACGATCTTACCTCAAAAAGTATAATCCAAGAGCCGTATCGTATGATGACTTCTCGGTCGGAACATCGACTTTTATTTCGTCAAGATAATGCAATTTTTCGGTTATCTGAATTTGCATTTCGTATGGGGCTATTAAGTCAGAGTGATATGGATAATATTCGTAATCAAAAACAAAATTTAGATGATTGTTTATATTTTGTAAAAAGAACCAATATTAACGATAATTTAATGGCTATTTATTCAACTGAAAAAACCAGGTTTGATGTTCTTATTCGCCGCCCTGAGGTTTCTGGCGAAGATATTGTAAATGCATTGTCTTTCAAATTTGATGACGAGACAATTTATCGCATGATGACTGAAATTCGTTATGCGGGTTATATTAAACGTCAAAGAGATCAAATTGAAAAGCTAGATCGTTTTAATTCAATGCATTTACCAGCATCAATTAATTATGAAACTATGCAAGGATTACGTACGGAAAGCCGCCAGAAATTAACTGAACTAAAACCGAAATCAATTCTAGAAGCAAAGAAAATTGCGGGTATAAATCCAGCGGATTTATTAATTGTTTTAGCGCATGTTAGATAACATTTTAGAAAAAATTGATCAGTTTAAATCGTGTTTATTTGAATATAATGCTTCGACAAATATTTATTCAAAAAAAAGTTATGATACACTTGATTATCATATTGAAGACTCATTAAATCTTGCCAAGTTAATAAAGCCATCTAGCGTTCATGTTGACATGGGATCTGGTTCTGGTTTACCAGGTGTAATTATTGCGATTGCTTCTTCAGCAAAAGTAATATGTATCGAGTCTAAATCAAAGAAAAGACTTTTCTTGAGCTATGTGAAAGAAGCCCTAGATTTAAATAATTTGGAAATATTCGATGGAGACGTTCAATTGTTTGCAAATCGTTATTCTGGGCCAAAAATAGAGTCTTTATCGGCTAAAGCATTCGTCAAGCCGCCAAAGTTATTAATGTATTTATCGATGTTTCGTAAGCATCAATTCAGAAGGCAAACGATTTGTTGGGTTCCCATCTCCTATGCGCAGTCTGAAATTCTCGAGCGCTTTGGTGAAGTCGTATCGATTTCAACTCAGGACTCAACATTCTTATATTTTAAGATTCAAATGGAATCATATCAATCATACAAAGCTGATCTAAAAACGCAATATAATCTTTAAATCGACCATAACTAACACTGATGGTTAATTGATTTTTTCGATGCTTAATTTGAACATTGGTATTTAACTTTTCAGAAAGTCGTTCAATGTAATTATCAAACAGGTGCAATTGTTTCGATGCCGGCTGTGGTTGTTGTCGATGAGTTTTGGCGAGGTTTTCCGCTTGTCGAACATTTAATTTTTTTGTGATAATAGTATCAGCAAGCTCTCGACAAAGCGGTTCATCTTGACTGAAGTCGATAAGTGTTCGAGCATGGCCTTCGCTCAATTGACCATCAATTATAAATTTTTGAATAAAGTCGGGCAGTTTTAAGAGCCTCAAAATATTCGCAATGCTTGATCGTGAGCGAGAAAATAAAGCGCTTAAAGTTTCCTGAGTATATTCAAAATCGTCAATTAATCGTTTCAATGATAGTGCAATTTCAATAACATTAAGGTTTTCTCGATCAATATTTTCAACCAATGCTATTTCACAGGATTCTTTATCTGAAATATCTTTAACAATAGCTGGTATTGTTTCTTGATAATTTAATTTACATGCTTCAAGTCGCCGTTCCCCAACAACAAGCTCATATTTGTCATTGACTCGCCGCACGATAACGGGTTGCGCTAACCCGTGTTGTTTGATGGAATGAGCAAGTTCCTGTAATGACACTTGATTAAATTCTTTTCTTGGCTGAAATGGATTCGGAACAATATCTTGAATAAATAATTGTTCGATTTGTAATTGTGTATTTGGAATTGCGCTTGGAATTAAAGCATCTAACCCTTTTCCTAAGCGACTAGTTTGTATTGGCACGACTTAAAACCTCCTTGGCTAATTGATAATAAGCGATTGATCCGCTTGATCTTGGTTCATATAAAGCAATTGGCAATCCAAAACTGGGCGCCTCAGCTAATCGAATATTTCTAGGTATTATTGTATCAAAAATCAACTGACTAAAATACTTTTTTGCATCATTTACAACTTGATGGTTCAGCGAGGTGCGTTTATCAAACATCGTAAGAACTATGCCTAATATAGAAAGATCTGGATTTAATCGTTCTTTAATCAATTGGAATGTATTGGTAAGTTTTGCTAAACCTTCAAGTGCAAAATATTCACATTGAACCGGTATTAATAATTGATTTGAAAATGATAAAGCATTTAAAGTTAAGAGGCCTAAAGAAGGGGCGCAATCAATGATAATGTATTCATATAAATGAATGATCGATGCCAGTCTTTTTTTCAAAATTGTTTCACGTGAAACAACACTTGATAGCTCAACTTCAGCGCCAGCAAGGCTTGCAGAAGAGGGTAATATATGTAGATTTTCAAATGCTGTCGGGTAAATGCAATCTTCAATTCGCTCATCATTTGACAGCACATCATAAACGGAGTGATTCACTTTATTTAAATCAATTCCAATGCCAGACGTTGCATTTGCTTGTGGGTCTAAATCAATCAATAACGTTTTTTTCTCAGACTCGCTAATGAAAGCGGCAAGATTTAGTGCTGTTGTTGTTTTTCCAACCCCGCCCTTTTGATTAGCAATTGATATTACTTGGGAACCCATATTTAAAAAATACTAAAGATTTACAAATATTGAAATAACTTAATCAAAACTTGTGGTGAAGGACTAAATTTAATAGTATGAATATAGCTATTTAAAACAGGAGAAAAGAATGTTTTCAAGATTTACTGAAAAAGCGATTCAAGCCATCATGGTGGCACAAGAAGAAGCCAAGCGCTTTAACCATTCCTATGTTGGAACTGAACATATTTTATTGGGGATCATATCTGATAAAGAAAATATTGTTGTAAAGGCGTTAACAAGCTTAAATATAATGCCTGATGAAATCAGAAAAATGATCGAAGAGCGGTTAGAATTAAGTCCATCAGGAGATTCAAACCCTAACATTCCTTTCACCCAGCAGGCCAAACAAATTTTATCAAATGCGTGGGACGAAGCACGAAAACTTGGTCATAATTATGTTAATGTCGAACACTTATTTTTATCTATTTTTAGAGACCCAACAAATATTGCAGCAAAAGTATTGCAAGAAATGGGACTTAAAAGTGCGAAATTTAAGGAGGCTCTTTTTATGGCGTTGGGTAAACGAGTTGAATCGGCAAAAGAGTCGTCTTCAATGGTTCCAACACCAACGCTCGATTTATTTGGTCGAGATCTGACAGCATTAGCGAAAGAAGGAAAACTAGATCCTGTCATTGGTCGGGAAAAAGAATTAGAGCGAGTAATTCAAATTTTATCTAGACGAACTAAAAATAATCCTGTACTAACCGGTGAGCCAGGCGTTGGAAAAACCGCAGTTGTAGAGGGCTTAGCCCAAACATTACATTTAAAAGAAACACCGGATAAATTACGCGATAAACGATTAATAACATTAGATTTAGGGTTATTGGTTGCTGGAACAAAATACCGTGGTGAATTTGAAGATCGAGTGAAAAAAATTATGGAAGAAGTTCGAAAATCTGCAAATGTTATTTTATTCATTGATGAACTTCATACCATTATTGGGACCGGAAGTTCAGAAGGCAGTTTAGATGCGGCAAATTTATTTAAACCAGCTCTCGCTCGAGGTGAATTGCAATGCATTGGTGCAACCACACTGGACGAGTATCGAAAGCATATCGAAGGTGATGGTGCACTTGAACGTCGCTTTCAATCGGTGTTAGTCGAAGAGCCAACAAAGTTACAAACAATTGAAATATTGCGTGGAATTAAATCCAGATATGAAGAATTTCATGAAGTTTTAATCACAGAAGACGCAATAAAAGAGGCTGTTGAGATGTCATCTCGATTTATAACAGATCGCCAACTACCAGACAAAGCCGTTGATGTTATTGATGAAGCTGCATCGAAAGTTATGCTTGAATCATCAAAGCTGTCTAAGGAATCCGTTCAATTATTCAAAGATCTAGATGTGATTAAATCCGAGCTTAACTTAGCAGAAGAAAAAGAAGATTTTGAGCAGTCTTTAGAATTAAAAGGGAAACAAAAAAATCTCATTACGAAAGCAGGAGAGATGTCAGATTTGGAAAAGCGATATGCATCTCGAATCGTTGACGCTCAAATAGTTTCTGAAGTGGTTGCATTATGGACCGGAATTCCTGTAACAAAAATAACGCAAGAAGAGTCAGAAAAGTTACTTAAAATGGACAGTGATTTATCAACAAAAATCATTGGTCAAATAGAGGCAGTTAAAGCGGTTGTTAGAGCGGTAAAAAGATCAAAAGTTGGACTTAAAAACCCAAAACGGCCAACGGGTTCATTCTTATTTCTAGGTCCGACAGGGGTTGGAAAGTCTGAATTAGCTAAACAAATGGCATTAAATCTATTTGGTAAAGAAGATGCCATGATTCGAATTGATATGTCTGAATACATGGAAAAGCACACAGTTTCTCGACTCATTGGATCACCGCCTGGATATGTCGGTTATGATGATGGTGGGCAACTGACAGAGCCTGTTCGCCAAAAACCATATTCTATTGTTTTATTTGATGAAATTGAAAAAGCGTCACCTGATGTTTTAAATATTTTACTTCAAATTTTAGAAGATGGGCAATTAACCGATTCTAATGGAAGAACCGTTGATTTTAAAAACACAATTATTGTTATGACATCTAATGTAGGTGCAAAGTACATTCAAAAAACATCAACCCTTGGATTTCAAACAGTATCTGAAGAAGACGCCAATTATTCACATATGAAAGATAAATTAAAAGATGAAATTTCAAAGGAGTTTCGCCCAGAGTTTATCAATAGAATCGATGATATTGTAATTTTCAAACCATTGACTAAAGATGCCATGAATAAAATTACGACAATTCTAATAGATGAATTATCCGAACGCTTAAAAGAAAAGAACATTCGCCTAAAAGTTGATGATAAAGTAATTAAATTAATCACCGACAAAGGCACCAACTTACGAATGGGTGCACGACCATTGCGTCGATCACTGCAAGAAAATTTAGAAGACCCAATGGCAGACTCACTATTACGACGTAATTTAAGATCGGATGTATCAATTACATGTCATGTCAAAAAAGACAACGTCTCTTTTAATATTCGGCAACTAAAGCCAAAAGAAAAAAAGGATAATCTTTTAACTTCAAAAGAACTCATTAATGCCATCTAAAACCAAAACCAAATTCGAATGTAGCGAATGTGGTACACAGTATTTAAGATGGCAAGGTCAGTGTGACCAATGTTTGGAATGGAATTCATTGGAGCCCGTAACTGTGGTTCCCACGAAAAAATCAGCTATCGATGTTGCTTTTGAGTTTAAAGTAACGAAACTTGCAGAAGTAAATGAGCCCAAAGCGGTTCGTTTTAAATCCGGCTATTCTGAATTGGATCGAGTTTTGGGTAGTGGTTGGGTTCATGGTAGTGTTAATTTAATTTGTGGCGAGCCTGGAATTGGCAAGTCAACCTTGGTACTTCAATCATTACTAGCATCGTCTAAAACCAATCAGAAAACACTTTATTTTACAGCTGAAGAATCTGCAATTCAAATCAAACAACGGGCAAAACGTTTGACAAAAGAAATCCCATCCGAGCTATACATTTCAGCAATTACTGAAATGGAAGCCATTATTGACATGTTAGTTACAGAAAAACCGGCAATTGTTGTTTTAGACTCGATTCAAATGGTAATGAGTCATAAATTAACCGCAATGCCCGGCGCTTTAAATCAGGTTCGTTTGTGTGCCTCAATGTTTATTAAGGCCGTAAAAGAAATCGGTGCCATTGGCATTTTAGTTGGACATATAACGAAAGACGGGCAATTGGCAGGTCCTAAAATTTTAGAACACATGGTTGATGTAATTTTATTTTTTGAAGGTGAAAGAACAATGTCAATTCGAATGCTTCGCTCTATTAAAAATAGATATGGAACAACCAATGAAACTGGATTATTCCGTATGAAAAGCCAAGGTCTAGAGGAAATTACAAGCAGTCAAAATCTAATTTCGGATAAAAACAAGCGCCCATTGTCGGGGGCTGTAATAACAGCCATTTTATCAGGAACAAGAGGCATGTTAATTGAGTTGCAATCACTGGTAGTTCAAGGCGGCTATCAGCATGTCAAACGCACATTTGTTGGTATTGATTCTCATCGAGCCCATTTAATGATTGCAATATTAGATAAATTTTTCCAGTTAAAGTTGTCTACAAAAGATATTTTTGTTTCGTTGGTTGGTGGTTTAAAAACACAGTTACCCGATATTGATTTGGCCATTTGCTTTTCCATTTGGTCGTCACATGCGCTACGGCCATTACCAAAGGAACTTGCTATTTTAGGTGAAGTTGGTTTAACCGGCGAAATTTTACCAATTGCAAATTTGGATAGTTACTTAAGTGCAATTGAGTTACTTGGAATTGAAACGTGTATTCTTCCAAAATCAAATGCGAGTGAGTGGCAAAAAAAACGTAATATTTCACCCATTTATGTGGATAGTATTTTCGAAGCATTTCAGATTTTTAATACCATTGCATTAAAAAAGACGATTAATTCAACGGAAAGCGAATCGTAATTTCATTGATTTGTACTTGACGAAGCCATTCCACGGGTTTAATATACAACTTTGCAAGGAGGCTTTTAGTGGCTAAAGAAAATCAAACAGTACAAACCGAAGAAAATAATAAAGATTACCCAGTTTCAATGAGACAATTATTAGAGTCAGGTGTACATTTTGGGCATCAAACAAGACGTTGGAATCCCAAAATGGATACATATATTTACACATCTCGAAATGATATTCATGTCATTGACTTACAACAAACGGTTGAGCTTATCAAAGATGCGTTTAATTATGTTAAGGATGTGGTTGATAAAAAAGGTTTGATATTATTTGTTGGAACAAAAAAACAAGCCCAAGATGCCATTTCTTCAGAAGCTGAACGATGCAAAATGCCATTTGTAAATCAGCGCTGGCTTGGCGGTACATTAACGAATAACATTACCATTAGTAATAGTGTTAAAAAGTTAAAGCGCTATGAAGAGGATCAACGCATCGGTATTTTCGATCAGCTTTCTAAAAAAGAAGCATCAAGAAAAATTAAAAAGCTTTCTCGTTTACGCCATTATTTAGGCGGTATAAAAGATATGCGATATTTACCAAAAGCGATTTTCATTGTAGATACAACCAAAGAAGAACTTGCAATTAAAGAGGCAAAAAAACTCGGAATTAAAGTAATCGGATTGGTTGATACGAATGGTGATCCAACACATTTGGATTTTCCAATTCCTGGAAATGACGATGCGATTCGTGCAATTAAGTTAATCTGTTCTGTTTTTGCAGATGCGGTGCTTGAAGGCGCACAGTTAAGTGTTGAAGCATCTGAAAATAGAAAATCAGAAGAAAACATTCAAATAGCGAAAGAGCGCTATGATGAATCGAAAGAATTAGAAAATTAATATAGGGAGATAAACATGGCTATTTCTGCATCTTTGGTAAAAGAACTAAGAGAAAAAACAGGTGTTGGCATGATGGACTGTAAAAAAGTTCTAGAAGAGACCAATGGTGATATTGAGGCGGCAATCAAGTCTTTAAGAGAACGTGGGTTATCGAAAGCTGCGAAAAAGTCTGATCGCTCGACAAAAGAGGGGCGCGTTATTACTTACGTGGAGAAAAACACAGCTGTTATTCTTGAGTTAAACTGTGAAACTGATTTTGTTGCAAATAACGATAATTTCCTTAAACTAGGAAAGTCTATTGCAGCGACAGTTGTAAATAACGATGTAACAACCGTTGATGAGCTTAAAAATTTAAACTCAGGAGAGTCTAAAATTAGTGATTTGTTGGCGGATGCAGTTTTACAACTCGGTGAAAATATAAACTTAGGACAGTTTAAGCGATTAAGCACATCAGGTTCATTTTCACAATATGAACACACCAATGGAAAAATAGGTGTACTGGTTGAATTTTCAACTGAATTAGATGCTGAAATTGGCAGAGATATTGCAATGCAAGTTGCAGCAATGAATCCACCATATGTTTCCAGAGATCAAGTTCCAACTGAAGATTTAGATAACGAATCTGAAATTTTACGAAAACAAGCACTGTCTGAAGGAAAACCTGAACAAGTAGTTGAGAAAATAATTCTGGGACGTTTATCAAAATTTTATAAAGAAAATTGCTTAGTAGAGCAGACGTTTGTAAAAGATTCCGCTAAGTCCATTAAAGATCTCCTCCCAAAAGATACGACGGTAAAAACATTTAATCGAGTTTCATTGGTTGGATAATTGCGCGAATATTTCGAAGAACTCGAGCAACAAGTACTTTCACCACTAGCAGTTAAAAGTATTGCTTCAAAAGGACGTAAGTATTCTGAATCTTTGGATTTAACCAGAACATGTTTTCAACGTGACAGAGACCGTATCATTCATTCCAAAGCATTTCGACGATTAAAACACAAAACCCAAGTCTTCACATCAACTGAAAAAGATCATGTTCGATCCAGGTTAACGCATAGCATTGAAGTGTCGCAGATTTCGCGCCACATGTCGAGATTATTACGTTTAAACGAAGATTTAACAGAGGCAATAGCACTCGCTCATGATTTAGGCCATCCACCATTTGGCCACGCTGGTGAATCCGCTTTGAATGAACTAATGGTAAATAGTCTTGGGTTTGAGCATAATGACCAGTCATTAAGAATTGTCGAGTTTTTAGAATCAAAATACCCAGCTTTTCCGGGCTTAAATTTAAGTTTTGAAGTATTAAGCGGAATTCAAAAACACCAAAAATTAGTAAATTCAAAGCAACGCTTTTATTCATTAGAGGCACAAATCGTTAATATTGCTGATGAAATTACCTATAACGCCCATGACGTTGATGATGCCATTCAAGCAAAAATTTTATCAGATGAAAATTTAGTTAAAAATGTCAGCATCTGGCGCAAATTTAGTAATGAAATACTATCTGAATATTCAAATTTATCTGAAAAACAATATTTGTACTTAATGAATTCAAAACTTATTACCAATCAGATCAGAAATGCAATTGATACTTCAAAGCAAAATATTCAAAAATCGGGGGTTTCTTCAATGGGTGAGTTTGAATCTTTAAAGAGCGGTACATTTATAATGTTTTCAGCTGATTTTAAACAAGAAATTGAAGAGCTAAGGTCATATTTATTTAATAATTATTATTCAAATCATGAGATTTACAGATCCAATAAAAAAGGACAGATGATCATTAATCAGTTATTTTCAGCGTTAACAAATGACTTTAAATTAATTCCAAAAGAATACTATTCCAACATGGAAATCGAATCAAAAGAGCGTGTCATCTGTGACTATATTTCTGGAATGACAGATTCGTTTGCTTTGTCAGAATACCAACATTTATTTTCATAAATCGGGATTAATTACACTCAAAACCATTGCAAATTATGTCCAGCTTCGATACATTTATAGGAGGAGGAATAAATATGTCAGTTCATGAAGCAACCGATCAAAATTTTAATCAAGAAGTTCTAGAAAGTGAAAAGCCAGTACTTGTGGATTTTTGGGCCGAATGGTGTGGACCTTGTCGAATGATGTCTCCAGTAATTGAAACTGTTTCTGAGAAATATTCTGAAAAATTGAATGTTTATAAATTGGATGCAGACAATAACCAACAATCCGCAGTAAATTATCAAATTACAGGTTTACCTTGTTGTATCGTGTTTAAAGGTGGTCAAGAAATAACACGTATCATCGGTTTTCGCAGCGAAGACGCACTTGTAGACGAATTAAAAAAACATATCGAACTATAGTTCATTTATGATTTTCACGTTTTGGGGGGGATGAGATCTAAATAAAAGTCCAGTGCCTTTAAAGCGGCCATTAAACTAGCTTTTTCATCCAATTTCTCTACTTTGCCTAATGAAGAGCATGGAATTGGAATATTCATTAAATCTCGAGCAATTTGAACACCTTCCAAGCTATTTACAACGCGACCCACAGCAGTTCTTGCAGATGCCATTGAGGTTGATGTTAAAATAATATCATTTTTCTCTTCTTTTATAATTATAAAAGGGTGCACCGTTGCTGTTGACGGCTCATAAAGAAATTCATAATCATCTTGATGACCATAAATTGGATGTTCTAAAGCTGCGAACAAAAAAGAAGCAATATTTCCTCGGGTATCTTGGCCAGTTACAAAATCAACCATAAACATACCTTCAAGTGCCGCTATGTTTAATTGTTTCGCAAGGATTGGATTTTTTTCCACAGATTCAGACCCGCGAATCAGATCGCGATAGTCAATGTTTAGTGACTCAAACCTGGATTTTGGAATTCGAATTTCAATTGTAGGGCCTCGCCGAGAATGGTGATTACTTAAAATCCCTCCCATAGCTTCCCAACCCGTTTGGTCTTTTTCTTGATTCATAACCCACCGGACGGCCTCAGCATAAGCATTGGCTCGATTGGCGCCTTGAGTTTCCCCGGTATAAATTTCAGTATTTAAACGAACAACAGAATGACCGATCTGTTGCATAGTGGTTTTATCTGGTAAAACAATGGGGCGCTTTAACCGACGTTTTAATCGATTTAATGTATCATCCTTTTGTAGCTGATCAAATGCCATGACCTTTTGATTAAGTGATGCTAAAAAATGAGGATCAAAAACATAATCCATAAATGCTTTGGGAGTCAAATTTCCAGTTCGTTTTCGAAATACAACTTGGTTTGTTATTGTTGGCGGGTTTGTTTTAATATTGATGATTGATTTGTCCATTAATTCTATCGCTTTGTTGTTAATACGAAACAAGTCAACAGCCGCAATAATATGGTTTGAAATAGAATACGTTTTAAGTGGAACCGGGAATGGAGCAACAAAGCATTCAATTAATGAATCCAAAACAGAATGAGGGGTCTGATCAATGGTGATCGGTTGATGAATTGGAGAAGGTTCCCTAGTGGCTTTATTATGATGGTCCATGTGGTGTGCTCGATTTCCACGATCAAAGATGGATCGTAATGCAGCGAGATTTTGTGCAATGGCAAGTTTTGCAATAGATTGTTGAAAGGTCGTCTCATTCAATGAATGGTATTTTTGAAAAATTAATCGTGACAGAGAGTTATGAGCGTTATCAACAACATTACTCTGAATTGGTTTAAGATTTGGCATATTAAATTCAACAGTAAGTTGCTGTTTTTTTTGATCCAAATGCCAATGAATCAATGGGCCATACTGTGATGCATTGGTTTTAAATTCTTTTCCAGAATGTTCACAACTCGCCATGAGTTGAGCTGTTAATTGAATGGCTTGGGTTGGATAAAAGGCAAAAATAAATGGAAATACAGCATTGATAATACCTTTATTATTGGTAATTGCCCGTAAAGGATCTCTCATGGCAAATTTATAAATTTCGACAATTCCCTTCGCTAGTTCTTGACCTGAAAGATGCGCTTTATTCAGTTTTTCGAATGGAATGAAAGCGGTTACTTTTAGTCCATCTGAAGTCGTTTCAAATTGAAAGGAATCATCCAAAAGCTTTAACATACCGGTTGCTCCAGCAACAATTGATGCCTCTTCAACAACCACTGGAAAAAAATCTCGATCTTTTTGAATAATACCCATTGGAAATTTAATGTAAGTAATATGCTTTGATTTTTCACTTGGAAAATTAGAGGTAATAATCGGGTCCAATCGTTGGGGAATTTGATGTCGATCAATATCAAAATAGGTTTGGCGTTTTACGTATGAAGTTTTATACAAAGAAGGAGTTGTATTTTTTTCATCACAATATGATTTTGAAATTGTAAATGCACTGAATCGGCGCAACATATAGGGAAGTAATCTCATGGGTAACCTCAAATTTTGATATGTTGATATTAATTTGAAATGATTGAACAATCAAATGAATTTTCAATAAATTGATCTAGAATTTATATAAACTATTTTTTTAATGAATCAATGGCTTCACGGTAGTTGGTAGAACCAAATAAGTATGATGCTGAAATTAAGATATTGGCACCAGCATCAATTAACAACGTGGCATTGGTATTATTTACACCACCATCAATTTTAATGTCGCCAGAAAAAGATTCACGAATGATTTTTACTCGATCAGGAGTCGTTTCAATGAATGATTGCCCCGAAAACCCAGGATGCACACTCATCACCAAAACACTGTCCACTTGATTTAAAATCGGTCGAAGAACATTAGGGTCAGTGTTGGGATTTATTGTAATGCCAGGTAAAATATTATGTGTTTTTAAATAATAAATATCTTGTTCTAATTTAGCGTAATCAATATCATTAGCGATACGTGACACCGAGGTGATTTTAGAGTGATCAACAGGACGTTTATCGTAAGCCTCAATATGAAAACAAATTTCATGCACACCACATTGAATATACGCGTCAAAAAAAAGCCACGGCGCATCAATCATCAAATGTGCATCAAGCGGCAATGAGGTAATAGAGGGTAGGGGCTTTATTACTGGAGGCCCAAAGGACAAACTGGGTGCCAAGTGATTGTCCATAACATCAAGATGAAGTGAATCAATACCTGCAGCTTCGATTTTCTGAACTTCTTTTCCAAGTTCAAGAAAGTTGGCTGATAAAATGCTTGCCGAAATTTTTATGTTATCATTACGCATATGACAAACTATAGGATGGAAACTACAAAAGATCTAGAAAAAAAAGATCAATTATTAAAAATAAACGATATTTCAAAGCGTTTAAATTTAACACCAAGGGCCATTCGATATTATGAATCAGAAAAACTATTAGATGATGTTAAAAGAAGCATTGGGTTAACACGTTATTTCACAAACAATGATGTGATTCGGCTAAAAGAAATTAAACGACTAAAAAAATCAGGTAAAAAGATTGCTGAAATTAAATCAATTTTTAAATTGAAATATAAATCTGAAAAACCAAACGGGCAATTAGACGTTGCAATCGCAAGCCCTTTCATCGAAGCAGAAGATATTCAAAAGTGCTTATCTCTTGGGGTCGATATTCTGGAATGTAATATTGTTTTTCAAAATATAAAATTAAACTATGTCGACTGGCCAACAATTACAGACGAAGAGTTTTTAAAACCCTTTCAAATTGAATCTGTCTCTTCATCAAAAAAAATATGTTTCGAGAGAAAAACAACCAATACCTGGCTAGGAAATGGGCAAAGAGCCATTGTAAAAGACCTCTTAAATCATCCGTATCAGTATCAAATAAACAAATCATTTTTGGATCAGAAGTTTAATTCTCTGACAGAATGGCTGATTCTCCCAATTCAAATTGATAGCCGCTATAATTTCAAAGATCAGCTAAGTTCGTTTTTTTTGCTCGAAAAACGTTCTAAAAATCAATATGAAAAGAAAATAATCACATTGAACCAACTGATAAGTGACATTGAAAAAGACATAAAAGAGATTTCATCATCAGTGCAAGGCATGATCAAACATATTTGCGTTCATTATAATTCTAACAATAAATACACAGCTGACATTTTAGATGTTTTAAAAAATATTTGTCAAAATAAAGACCAACTTACCATTGAGCGATTGTCTCCTATATATATCCAATCGATTGGATCAAATCAGGCATTGTTACTTTCGACATTTACTTAATCTGAACGTTTCATTAAGGCTTCAATATCATCACACGATTTTGGAATTGCAACTGACAGATTGACATGCCCATCAGAAGTGACCAATATGTTGTCTTCGATTCGAATGCCACATTCAATAGCCTCACCATTCAGTTCAAATGCACCATAAAGACCAGGCTCAATGGTAATGATACTATGTGCGGGTAATGCATCTTTTCTGTAATCTCGGTTTGCATCACCATCATGAACTTGTATACCAAGAAGGTGCCCAATATTATGGGGCTGCTTCTTGTAAAGACGCCGCATTTTACCACCTTTATTTGTAAAGTTTGTTTCCAGAGACTTCTCAAGCAAAGACCAAGCAAACGTATTTAATTGATTAAATGTAATCCCAGCTTTTACTTGTTGTATAGTTTCAATCTGGACATCAAGCACAATACTGACCAATCGTTTTTGCAAATCAGTATATTTCCCACCATAAGGGATGGTTCTTGAAATATCGCTACACATTGATTCCCAGCGAAGGCCAAAATCCATTAAAATAAGATCATTTTTTTGGAACCCAACAGAGTTGTCAGTATAGTGTAAAATCGCAGCATTTTCATTTCGAGCAATTATTGGAGGAAACGCAAGTCCATAAGGCGTTTCTTTAAGTAAATTACCGATTAACTGCCCAGACAATGATTGTTCGCTATTAAATGAATCACAAATTGTTTTTTGAAAAGCAGCACAAGTTTTTTGAAGCCCTACCGTTAAAGCCCCTACATCCAATGCATCATGAATCAATCGATGCTCCCATGAAAGATCCGAAATATTGGTGTGTTGAAATGATTGTGTAAATTGTCGACGAAGATATTTCTTTAAAAAGTAAGATTCATTTCTTCGAAATTTTTTACCTGTTTTTTCAAGTAATAAATGCCAATTTAAAGACGATCTATTTAGCGATAAAAGGATGGTTTTGAAGTCATGAATTGAATGAATATCACTAAAGCCATTCTTTTTTAAAAAGGAATAAGATTCTTCATTTCCGAAACTAAATGTTTGACCATTCCAAAACACATCCTCTGAATTATAATCAGGTAAAAAAATGTATTCTTTTTTAGTTTTTGGGTCAAAAATAAATGAAATACCAGTTTGATTAATACCTGTTAAAAATAAAATATAACTATCTTGGAATACTGGCTGAAAACAATGGGCCCAGGCATAATCTTGATTCGGACCTTTTGCCGGAGAAATTAAGACAACAGGACCGCTACTTTTATCCATCAGCCATTGTCGTCTTTTCTGATAAAGCTGAGATCTTTTCTCTAGGTTATTTTCAATATACAAAGGTGCTTTCGGAAACATTGTTAATCAAATTTAGGTGTAATGGTTAAGCATGCGCTTTCCATTTAACAATTATAGAACGGAAAAGTACCATTTTAAAACCATTTTTACTTTAACCATATGTCTCCTCCTAAAGTTCATATTTTTATTTTGAATAATCATGATGGCAAATTACAAGGATTAAATCATGTTTATTTAAATGAGGCATATTTCATAATTATGGGTTGTTTGATAAAATGAGAGAGATGAAAGAGTACCTTGGTTTAATCGAACATATTCTAGCAAATGGTGAAGAAAAATCGGATCGAACTGGGACTGGAACTTTATCTACCTTTGGGACACAAAATCGCTATGACTGTCGCGAAGGATTTCCACTAGTTACAACAAAAAAAGTTTATTTTAACAGCATGTTGAACGAACTATTGTGGTTTATTCGAGGTGCTACAAATATTAATGATAATCTGAATACCAAAATTTGGGATGCGTGGGCAGATGAAGACGGAAATTTAGGGCCCATTTATGGTTACCAATGGCGTTTTTGGAATAAATTTGAAAAAACAACCAATGGATCGTTAAAAAAAATACACATTGATCAATTAACTCAGCTGATTGAAAATTTAAAATCAAACCCTCATTCACGGCGTCATATCGTAACCGCATGGAATGTTGCTGACATTGATGAAATGGCGTTGCCGCCATGCCATACATTTTTTCAATGCTATGTTTCGAATGGCTTTTTAGATCTTCAATTATATCAGCGATCAGCAGATGTTGCTGTTGGCGTTCCATTTAATATTGCGAGCTATTCATTATTATTAATGATGTTAGCCAAAGAATGTAATTTTACGCCCCGTTATTTTATTCACACAATAGGGGATGCCCATTTATATCTCAATCATCTCGAAGGCGTTAAAGAACAGCTAAAACGTACACCAAAACAACGTCCGCAACTTGAAATAGCAGACAAGCATTTTTTTGATTTAACAGCTGATGATTTTTCATTAAAAAACTATGAGCACGATCCGTTTATTAAATTTAAGGTTGCAGTTTAGTGCCATTTGATATTGTCGTTGCACATGATTTAAATAATGGAATTGGCATTAATAACCAATTGCCTTGGAAGTGTACCCCGGATATGGAGCACTTTAAGAAGCTAACATCTGAACAGCAATCAAATCAATTAAATACGGTAATTATGGGTCGAAAAACATGGGAATCTATTCCTGAAAAGTTTCGCCCACTTCCAAACCGGACAAATATAGTAATATCAAAATCAATCACAGAGGCTCAAGGCGCCATTATAGCAACATCTTTTGCTGAAGCACTTTCTAAAGTAGAGCCCAAATCTCAAGCATTTGTCATTGGGGGTGCTCAGATTTATAACGAAGCAATTCAACACCCAGAATGTGAGACGTTACATATTACTAAAATTTTTAAGGATTGCAACTGCGATGTTTATTTTCCTAGTTATTTAAATGGATTTTACTGCACGTAT
>MDTB01057220.1_pt1 | contig 20216 bp, 27 predicted proteins | sample 811161 | NCBI WGS metagenome assembly MDTB01 (sample SAMN05326650, study PRJNA326480) | marine metagenome | isolation source: seawater | place: Mediterranean Sea | collected 2009 | reverse complement strand
TCTCAAATTTATCAAATATTTGGTAAAAAATAATTCAAAAAAAAAACAAAAATTGATACTACTAAATAAGTATCAATGAAAAAAATAAAAATATCACCTTCTATTTTATCTGCTGATTTTAGCCAACTTGGACAAGAAATTAAAAATTTAGAAAATAGCGGGGCTGATATGATTCATGTAGATGTTATGGATGGTCACTTTGTACCAAATCTAACTATAGGTCCACCTGTAATAAAAGCATTGAGGAAATACACTGAAATTCCTTTTGACGTACATTTGATGATAAATCCTGTACATAAATATATAAAAGATTATGCTGAAAGTGGTGCTGATATAATTACCATACATCCAGAGGCAACAACTTCATTACAAAAGTCTGTTGATGAAATAAAAAAATATAAAAAAAAAGTAGGTCTGTCATTAAATCCGGACACAAGAATTGAAGTGATAGAAAAATATTTAGATCAAGTTGATTTAGTTTTAGCTATGAGTGTTTTTCCAGGATTTGGAGGTCAAAAATTTATAAAAGATGTACTAAAAAAGATTGAAAAAATAAGTGAAATTAAAAATAAAAATAATTTTAAATTTGATATTGAAGTTGACGGCGGAATAAATTTCTCAAATTTTAGAGAAGTTCTTGAAGCTGGAGCAAATATTTTAGTCTCAGGTACAACAATTTTTAAAGAGAATAATGGAGACATAAAAAAAAATATAAATTTTTTAAAAACTATTTAGACATTTTATGGGTTACAAAGAAAATTCTATAATTAATCCCTTTTTATATATTACAAAACAAATCAGAAAAATTTATTTAAAATCAAATATTTATAATACTAAAATTTCAAAAGTTTTTGATGGTGGTTTTGAATATATTCCTCACCTTAAGATGTTCGATTGTATTGTAAAAGTTAAAGACCGAAAAGATAGAATTGAGGATTATAATATAGAAAGTATCTGGGAAAATCAAAATTTATTAGAAAAGGATTTTAAAAAACTACATAGTTTTTTTTGGCTATTTACTATTGATTTGAAATCGTCAAAAAAAATTACCAGATCTGTAATCTCTAATTGGACAAATATAAATGGAAACTTCAGTTTCAAAAGCTGGGAACTAGACACTCTCTCAAAAAGAGTTATTTCTTGGATAGCAAATAGCAACAACTTCTATCATGAAGGTGATGAAAATTTTAAAATAAATTTTACAAAAATTATAAAAAAACAATTAAATCATTTAATTAATGAAATAGAAGATACTGAACTTGTAAACGACAAAATGATCGGGTGTTCTGCAATTATTATGGGTGGTTTATGTTTTAAACATCAGATGCAATATTTAAACATTGGATTTCAATTACTAAAGAAAATAATTAATACAATTTTCGATAATGATGGCTTTCCAAAATCTAGAAGTCCGAGACAGGTATTTTTTTATTTAAAGTATTTTATTTTTATAAGAGAATTACTAAAAGATTCTAGTACTGATATACCAGAGTTTTTAAATGAAATTATTTTCTATCTTGGACAATCCTTTAGTTTTTATTTTGAAGAAGACGAAGGTACTTGTTTGTTTAATGGCAACCATAATTTAGATACCACTGAATTCAAAAAATATATTAAAGAGCACGGTTATAAGTTTAAGAACAAATTTAACAGTGTTGGGGGTTATTCAATAATTAAAAATAAAAGAGACAAAATCATAGTTGATTTTGGATCAACACCAGATAAGAAATATTCTGCTGATTATCAATCTGGTGCTCTATCGTTTGAGATTTTTCATGATAAAGAAAAAGTAATCACTAATTGTGGATACTTTCAAAATTATAATCATAAATTAAATATATTATCTAAATCAACGGCTGCACATTCTACCCTCTCCATTGATGATAGATCTTCATGTAAATTTAAAAAAAATAAATTAGGTCACTTTACGTTGGAAAATACTGTCAAAGTAACAAATAAAAAAATTTATCATGACGATGAAATTTGGGAAATACAAGGAGCGCATGACGGTTATTTAAAACAATACGGCATTCTACATCAAAGAAATATTAAATTTTTTCCGAAAGAATTTAAGTATATAGGAGAGGACATAATAATTAGCAAAAAAAAAATTTCAAAAAGTCGGTTTTGATATAAGATTTCATTTACTGCCAGCAACTAATGCAATAAAGACACAGGATAAGTTGTCTATTTTATTACAATTAAAAAAATCAGGATGGAGGTTCACTTGTAATCGTAAAGATTTTGGAATTGAGACAGGATTATATTTCGGCAAAAAAGACTCTTACACTGAAAATAAGAATATTTACGTTAATGGAGAAATTACAAAAGAAGAAGAAAAAATAAAATGGGAAATCAGAAAAATATAAGTAGAAAAATACGAAGAGCTCTAATATCTGTTTCTGACAAGTCTGAGCTTATTAAAGTTTTACCAACTCTAAGAAAATTCAAAGTTGAGATTGTAAGTTCTGGAGGTACTTTTAAATATATAAAAAAAAATAAGTTTAAGTGTTCTGAAATAGATGATTTTACAGGTTTTAAGGAAATTTTAGATGGTAGAGTAAAAACTCTTCATCCTAAAATCCATTCAGGAATACTTTTTAAGAGAGACAATAAAAAACATTTAAATCAAGTAAAAAAACAAAAATATAAAAGTATAGATCTTGTGATTGTTAATTTTTATCCTTTCGAAAAAACAGCTCTTAACACTAAAAATGAAAATAGAATAATTGAGAATATTGATATTGGGGGACCGGCGCTAGTAAGATCTGCAGCAAAAAACTTTAAAGATGTAGTTGTAATAACATCTAATTATCAATTAGATAAATTAGTTCATGAGATGGATGCTTATAAAGGCTCAACATCACTTAAATTTAGAAAAAAGCTATCACTAGAAGCTTTTAATGAAACAGCTTACTACGATACAAATGTTTCAAGATATTTTAATAAAATTATGAATAATAGATATCCAAATAAAATTACTTTTAATGGAACATTAGTTAGCAAATTAAGATACGGAGAGAATCCACATCAATCAGGAGCATTATACTCTAGAGAACACTTTACAGAGTTAGAAAAATTAAATGGCAAAGAGTTAAGTTACAATAACTATAACGATATTTATTTTGGACTTGATATTATTAACAGTTTACCAAGAGGGATTGGTACAACCATAATTAAGCATGCTAATCCATCAGGAGTATCAATTAATAAAAATCAATTCTTTAGCTTCAAACAAGCATTTAATTGTGATCCAATAAGTGCTTTTGGTGGAGTTATTATTTGTAACTATAAAATTAAATTAGAAACCGCTAGAGAGATAAATAATAAGTTTTTTGAAGTTGTGGTTGCAAAAGATTTTGATGATAAAGCTTTATCAATTTTAAAGAAGAAAAAGAACTTAAGAATTATCAAGAATAATCAAAAACCTGATTCAAATCAATTGATCATAAATACACTTTCAAGAAACTTTATTTTACAAAATTCTGATAATAAAAATTTTAATAGAAAAATGTTTAAAGTTGTATCGAAAAAGAAACCTAATAAAAAAATGTTTAATGACCTTATTTTCGCTTTTAATATTTGTAGGTTTGTAAAATCTAATGCAATTGTATTAACCAATAATAGTTCAACAGTTGGTATTGGTTCAGGGCAACCTAGCAGACTGGATAGTTGTGAAATTGCAGTAAATAAAATGAAAAAATTTAATCATAACGTAGAAAATTTAGTGGCCGCTTCAGATGCTTTTTTTCCTTTTGTTGATGGCATTGAGTCCTTAGTACAATCTGGTGTAAAAGCAATTATTCAACCCTATGGATCAATAAGAGACAAGGATATTATAAAATTTGCGGATAGCACAAATACTGTATTAGTTTTTTCAAGAACTAGACATTTTAGACATTAATTAATTTTATCAATCTTAGCTGCTAGGATAAAATCACTTTCGGCAAGTCCACTAATTGCATGAGTAAAGATTTTAATTTTAGCATATCCCCAGCCAAACCATATATCTGGATGATGGCCTTCAATTTCAGCTATACCACCTACTTTGTTAACAAATTTTTGAGCATTTATAAAATTTGCAAATTTAAATTCCTTTAACAAATAAAAGTTATCATTTTCATTTTTTTTTACATCCCATCCATCAACTTTTTTTAAGTATCTGTGAATTTCACTCAAATTAAAAGATGGTATACCACCCTCACACGGCACACATTTTTTTTTAGATAAATCGTCCATTTTAATTCAATTGGAGCGGGCAATGGGACTTGAACCCACGACCTTCTCGTTGGCAACGAGACGCTCTACCACTGAGCTACGCCCGCTTGTTTAATAATTTAAATTAAATGCTTTTTTATAATTAAGCAATAGAAAAATTACTTAATTTTTTAAGGTATTTATTTTTTTAAAATATTTTCTGAAAGGTTTTTCATATTCTTTAAATTTTAAACTATCATATTTAAAAATTTTTTTTCTAATTTGTATATTGCTTGCAGTTTTTATAACCAAATCATCTCTTTCATAAAATTTTAAAACAGACTTGTCCCACTCTAAATTACAAAATTTAAAAATTTTTTTTGAACTTATTACTGGACTATTGGTAAGTTCGCTTAGATTTACGCACAAAATATTATTGCATCTAAGTTTTCTTATTTTACGCAATATTAAATTAAAATTTATGATATACTTTAACACAGAGTCTTTATTGTGAGTCCAGGGCAAACCTGCCAAACATTGTTGAAATATTGCCACAAAGTTATGGAAGTAATCTCTTTTGCAAATAATTATTTTAGATTTTGGAAAAATTTTTTGTATAATATCCAGAAAAAAGATATTTTCTAGAGTTTTGTCAACAAATGTTATCGGTGTATTTGTATTTGAATTTATAAATTTATTATACCCTTCTATAATATCTTTTTTTATAAAAGTTAAATTTATTTTATTATCATTTAAATATTTTGTTAACAAAAAATTTCCCACTGACTGTGGAATAACAGAGGTTTCGCCATAATTCTTAATTTTCTTTTTTTGAGAAGAGATTAAAGATTCTACTAAAGTAGTTCCAGACCTAGGTAAACCCACAATGAAAATAGGATTTAAATTAATTATATTATTTTCCTTTTTTTCTATTTTAGAATATTTTAATTTTTTTAAAAAAATTTTTGGTATTTTATCAATCCAGTAATTATTAGACTTTGAATAAATTTTATCTGAATTAATAAATAATTGATGCCCAAATTCTAGATATTTAATTTCATTGTCAATATTTTTTTCTCTTCTTTCCTTAATTGCTAATATGAAATATGCGTATGCTCTCTCTTTTAAATTACTTTCATTACTTTCACATATATATTTAATTTGGTCTAAATTAATTTTATCTATATAATTTTCATCAATCCTAATTATATTAAAATAAATAGAAGGTAAAATTTCAATTTTTAAAGCTTTTTTGTATAAATCTTCTGCGTCTTTAAGATTTCCTTTTTCTTCATATAATAAAGCCAAATTAAAAACAGCTTTTGAGTAATTACTATTTTTTTCTATAGTTTTTTTGAAATAAAACTCGGCTTTTTCAATAAAATTGTTTTCTTTGTATAGTAGAGCTAAATTATTTAGTGATTGATAGTTATTTTCGTCTAATTTTATTATTTTTTTTTAATAAGATTTCATATTCAGAATTATTATTTTTTATTTTGTATATTTGGGATAATATAATTAAAGAATTAACATTTTTTGGATTAATCGTTAAAATCTCATTAAAAATACGAGCTGCTTCATCGTATTTTCTTTTTTTGAAAAATTCTAATCCTTTAGAAAATAATTTTTTAGCAAGATTATCACTCATATTCTAATATTTAATATAGAATTTATTAAAAGTCTTTGTTAATATAAAATATTACAATTATGAAAAATAATTTACCCAATAAAATTCCTATTTTTCCATTATCAAATTTTATATTTTTTCCAAATACTTCAGCGCCTCTAAATATTTTTGAACCAAGATATATTGCTATGATCGACCAGTGTATGAAAACAGATCGATTGTTAGGTATGGCCCAACCTAAAAGAATTACTGGCAATGAAATTCCAGAATTATTTGATGTCGGATGTTTGGGAAAAATATCTAGTTTTAACGAAACAGAGGATGGTAGATACGTTATTGTATTAAATGGAATAACAAGATTTAATATAACTAAAGAAATTGACAATAAAAAAACCTTTAGAGAATTTGAAATAACTTTTAATAATTTTGAAAGCGACACTTCAAATGAACAGGAAAGAATAGATTTTTCTGATATAAATTTGATTTTTAAGGATTTAAAAAGAGTTTTCGATAAACAAGGGTATTTAATAAACTGGAATGAACTAAAAAAGCAAACTTTAGATCAAACTATAAACACCCTTTCCATGGCCTCTCCGTTTTCGAAAGAGGAAAAACAAATGCTATTAGAAGCTAAAGACTTGAAATACAGAAAAAAAAAATTAGAACAGATTTTAAAAATATATAATTCTGATAATTTTAGTAACAAGACTTTACAATAGTAAATTTAAAATCCTGAATTAGCAAAGTTTTGCAATTTATTTTTAATTAAATTGGTTTTATCTAAATAATTTAAGAGTCTATCAGTATATTTTATGTCATACTTGTTTGATAACTTAAAAAACTCATGAATAAAATCTATTCCAAGTGCAAACAAAAAATTATTATCTTTTCTGCTAGACTCAAAATTTTTTAAAACACCATCTAATGTTAATCCGAGATCTAATTTGTCCTGAATCATGCTACTTAATTTTGACGCGTCTCTAATTGTCATATTAAAACCCTGACCAGCTAAAGGATGAATCTTATGAAGAGCATCTCCAAATGATAGTACGTTTTTATGATAATAATTACGTGATAAAGATAAATTAATTGGAAATTTTTCAAGAGCATCAACATTTTTAATTTTATATTTATTAGCAAATTCTTTAATCACCATCACGATCTTATTCTCAGTACCAATCAAATTTTTATTGAAATTAGAAAACACAACTGACGTTTTATAATTAGAAATAGGTAGAAATGCTATTGGTCCAAAAATAGTAAAGTATTGTTCCGCAATGTTATTTAATAATTTGGAGTGTGTTATAATAGTTGTATAAGCTATGCTTTTATAATCTTTTTTAATTTTTTTGTTAAAATATTTTTTTGATAACTTGTTATCTGTTTCAGTATTAATTATTAATTCGTAATTGCGGTTAAGAAATTTAAGAGAGTCGTCTTGTTTTTTTTTGTATAATTTTATTAAATTATTTTTTTTAAGATTAGACTCGATCAAATTATATAACTTGGAGTAATAGGTAATAAAAAAGCAATTGTTTGTTGGATTAAAACTTAAAAATTTTTTAATCTCTTTTCCTTTATACAAATTTATTTTTTTAATTGACCAACAATTTTTTTTTATAAAAATTTTCTCTTTTTCTAAGAAATCTACACTATTATTAGACAAACCAATTGTTCTAGAATTTTTTCTTTCTTTATTTTTATCTCTAAAAAAAATGTCAACATTTAGCCCTTTATTAACTAAAATTTTGGATATTAATAAGGCTGTTAAATTTTTTCCTAAAACACAAATAGTCATATTATTTTTTTAATTTTAACAATAAATTTTAAATGATACAAAGTGATAAATTTGATTCTTTTATGAATATTAAAAATAGTATTGAAAAGCTTAAAAACTTTACCTATAGAAGAATTATAGAATTAGTCGGTTTTTGTGGATTTATTTTAGCTTTTTGTATTCTAGCATCTTTAGTTACTTATAGTCCTACTGACCCTAACTTTATATATTCTGATAGTAAGGAAATTGAAAATTTTTTTGGCATTTATGGAAGTATAGGTTCAGATTTTTTGTTACAGGGAATTGGAATAATCTCATATTTTATTCCAGCAACGCTATTTATATTGTCTATAAAAATTATTTTTAAGAAAGATTTGGCATTTATAGTAAATAGTTTTTTTTATTTGATTTGTTATTCAATAGTTGGAACAATTTTTATAACAAAATTCTATAATGATGAATATTTCCTTATGGTAAATGGAAGTGGTGGATTTGTAGGAAATTATCTTTATAACGAAATTTTTTTTAAAATTGTTAATGTTAATGATGATATAAGTTATTATTTTCTTCTTTTAATATTTTCTGCATTGTTTTTTTTAAGTATAAATTTTAAGTTTAGTTGGATTTTAAATTTTGTAAATATCCTTAAAAAAAAGGAAAATAAAAAATACTCGTCTGAACTTTCAGATCAATCAGTGTTTAATTTTTCTAAACCAGAAAGAGTTCAAGAAAAATTTACATTTGAAAGCAACTATAAAGTATCAGAAAAAGAAGGCAAAATTTTTAACTTACCAAAATTAGATTTATTAGAGGCCCAAAAAAGTAAGGACAAAAAGAACACTACAAAAACTGATATTAATGAGCAGCTTTTAGAAAAGATTTTATTAGATTTTGGTGTGAAAGGTAAAATAAAAAAAATTAGTCCTGGTCCTGTTGTTACATTAAATGAATTTGAACCTGCCGCAGGAGTAAAAGTTTCAAAGATAATTAATTTATCAGATGATATAGCTAGAAATACTAGCTCTGAATCCGCAAGAATATCAGTAATACCTGGATCAAGTTCAGTAGGTATTGAATTGCCAAATATGGAAAGAGAGAATGTGCTATTAAGGGAAATATTAGGTAGTACAAAGTTTAATAGTAAAGACTTAATTCTACCCATCGCACTTGGTAAAACGATATCTGGTGAACCAATTATTAGTGATTTGTCATCAATGCCACACTTACTAATAGCAGGTACGACTGGTTCTGGAAAATCTGTATGCATAAATACAATTTTACTCTCACTTCTATTTAGGCATAAGCCAGATATGTGTAAATTTATTCTTATAGATCCAAAGATGTTAGAACTTTCAACTTATGAAGGAGTTCCGCATTTACTTTGTCCCGTAATTACAGAAGCAAAGAAGGCTTCTACAGTTTTGGGTTGGGTTGTAAAAGAAATGGAAAATAGATACAAATTGATGACTCAGGTTGGAGTTAGAAATATTGGTGGATATAATTTAAAACATAAACTTCCAATGCCTTATATTGTTGTAATTGTTGACGAAATGTCGGACTTAATGTTAGTTGCAGGCAAAGAAATCGAAGCTTATATACAGAAATTATCTCAGATGGCTAGAGCAGCTGGTATTCATATAATCATGGCTACCCAAAGACCAAGTGTAGATGTTATTACTGGAACAATTAAAGCAAACTTTCCCACACGAGTATCATTTCAAGTATCTTCTAAAATAGATAGTAGAACTATACTTGGTGAACAGGGGGCAGAACAACTATTGGGCAAAGGAGATATGTTATTTATGTCCTCTGCCAATAGAATAACGAGAATCCATGCGCCTTTTGTATCAGACATTGAAATTGAGAAAATTAATAATTTTTTAAGGTCTCAAGGAGAGCCTGAGTATGTTGATGAAATTTTGAAATTATTAGATAAAAAAGATGAATATTCAAATGAAAACCACAACTATGATCAATTGGATAATTTGTACAATACAGCATTGGAAATTGTAAAGTCTGAGAGAAAAGCTTCTACTTCATTCTTACAAAGAAAACTCCAAATTGGTTACAATAGAGCAGCGAGAATTATTGATACGATGGAGGAGAAGGGAATAGTAAGTAAAGCAAATCATGTGGGTAAAAGAGAAGTCCTTTAATGAAATATTTTTTAATGTTTGTCTCAATTTTTTTTTTTTTACAATCTAATGCCAATTCAGATACTGCAAGGCAAATAATAGATAATTTGGAAAAAGCTAAAAATTATAGCTTTAAATTTGTACAAAAAATTAATGAAAAAAAAGAGACAGGTAATTGTGTTTTGGTGTTTGATAGAAAAATAAATTGTAAATATGAAAAAACTGGCAAATTACTTATTTCTGACGGTAAAAACTTAATTATTAAAAGTAGGAACTCCAATATCCCAAACTTTTATAAATTAAAAGACACCTACTTTTATAAAATCCTAGACAAAAAATATATAATTAATGAACTTTCAAAAACTACTATTAAAAAAGAATACGGCAAATTGTATGTTGTTATTAATGATCAAAATATTGATATAAAAATTTATTTTGATAAAGAAAAATTGTATTTAAGAGGCTGGGAAACAAAAGATATCTATAACAATTCCGTATTGACTGAAATAAAAATACAAGAAGTGAATAAGAACATTAATGAAAATATATTTGATTTACAAAAGTTTAATTAACTATCTAATATATTAATATTTTCTTTTTTAAAAACTGTCATTCCTCTTGCAATATAATTTTTTAAAGCATTAGGATGATCTAATGTACAAGTATGAAGCCATACTCTATTTATATCTTTATCAAATGATTTTTTAATTGCCTCGCTTAGAGCATGCCCACCAATCCCTTTTCCTATATACTCCTCAAGTAATCCAAAATATGAAATTTCGGTTTCTTTTAGTTGAGGGTTGTATAATAACTCGAAGAAACCTACCAAATCTTTGGAGATACTAATTACATACGTTTCCAAATTTTTATTAGAAATATACTCAATCCACTTTTCATCAGGCCAGCTAAGTCTATCTATCCATCTATATTTTTTTCCAACTTGTTTATAAAAAAATTTGTTTAATTGAAAATCAGGTTTAATTTTTTTTATAATAAGTTTATTTTGTTTAATTGAATTAAATCTAAGGTTTCTTAAGTCTCTTAACTCTAAGAAATTTCTTTCCACAGGAATCATCATTCAACCATTTTACCAACTTTTTCACCTCCAAAAAGATGAAAATGCAGGTGAGGCACTTCTTGTCCACCGTTTTCGTTAATATTTGCGATTACTCTATAACCTTTTCCCGTATCAGAGGAAATTTTTAATTTTTTTGCAACTGTATTAATTCCTTTTATTAGTCCTTCGATTTCTTTTTCTGTTGCTTTTGAGGTAAAGTCATCGAGGTTAACATATTTGCCTTTGGGTATTACCAATACATGTATCTTCTTTTGAGGGTTAATATCATGAAAAGATAATACATAATCATCTTCATAAATTTTTTTGCACGGTATTTCACCTCTCAAAATTTTTGCAAATATATTATTATCATCGTAAATCATTCTAAAACTTCAAGTTCATTAATAATACTCACGATTTTTTTTCCTGCCAATACTGCCTCAACTTTATCACACTCATAGTAAGCATAGGAAGTTTCTTCAGCAATTTTCTTCATTTCTAAACATTTAGATTTACTTTTTGTATACAAATGTTCTTTTAATTCAGGCGGGTCTCCTAAATACATCATCAAACCTATAACCTCACCTTCTCTCTCAAAGTCAGCTTTTTCTTCAATCCTAGCTGTCCTCTCTCCCACTCCAATCTCAAATTCTGTGAAAGCAACATATCCTTTATAAACAACAAATACCAAAATAGTGTAAAAAATAATCTTGATTACTCTCATAATTATTATTTTTGTCTATTTTTTAGTTCATTCATTACTTCTTCAATTTTTATGTCATTAGCCTCAAAATATATAATTAAATGGTACAAAATATCTGCGGCCTCGTGAATTTTATTACTGTTTTTATCAACAGACTCGATCAATTCATAAATTTCTTCTAGAACCTTTTCCTTGGTAAATTTTTTATCTTTTAATAATTTGTTAGTATATGAACCTTCAATTGGGTTTTTCTTTCTTTCTCTTGCAAGATTAAATAATTCCTCTAAGACACTTAACATTCTAAATTCTAACAGGAATTCCTTTTGAATCCAAATATTCCTTTGCTTCTCTTATTGAGTGATTTCCATAATGAAATATCGAAGCAGCAAGAACAGCGCTTGCTTTACCTAATTTAATTCCTTCAACTAAATGATCTAGGTTACCAACTCCTCCAGATGCAATCACTGGTATATTTATCTTGGATGATATTTTTGACATTAATTCAATATCATAACCAATTTGAGTCCCATCTCTGTCCATTGAAGTAACTAATAATTCTCCAGCACCACACTCTTCCATTTTATTTGCATATTCTAATGCATCTATTCCAGTGCTATTTCTTCCGCCGTGGGTAAACACTTCCCAATTTTTTCCATTTTTTTTAGCATCTATTGCAACAACAATGCATTGAGAGCCAAATTTTTTTGAACTTTCTAAAACCACTTTAGAATTTTGAACTGCTGCCGTATTGATTGAAACTTTATCAGCACCACAATTAAGCAGTTTGTTAATGTCATCAATACTTCTAACTCCCCCGCCAACAGTTAAAGGAACAAAACATTTCTTAGAAGTTTTTTCAACTACTTCATAGATTGTATCCCTATTTTCATTCGAGGCAGTGATGTCCAAAAAGCAAATTTCATCTGCGCCACCATCGCTATAGATTTTTGCTTGCTCTACTGGATCACCTGCATCTTTTAAGTCAACAAAGTTAATACCTTTAACAACGCGTCCATTCTTTACATCTAAGCAAGGTATTATTCGATTTTTAAGCATCTTCTTTAACCAACTCCTCTAGTTTTATATCGCCATCATATATAGCTTTACCAACTATTATACCCTCTATATTTTTAAAATTCCTTGCTTTTTTAACATCATCAATCGATGATACTCCACCAGAGATTATAACTGAACAATTTGAAATATTTGCAACTTTTAATGTTTCATCAAAATTTGGGCTTTCTTTTGTTCCATCTCTATTTATATCGGTAAAAATTAGTCTACTAACACCATAATCATTCACTTCTTTTAAAAATTCTAAGGTTGATATATTTGAATTTTCTTTCCATCCAGATACCAAAAGGTTTCCATCCTTTGCATCTAAACCAAGGGCAATCTTTCCAGGAAATTTTAAACACGCATCTTTTAAAAAATTTTTGTCTTTAATTGCAGCACTTCCTAAGATAGTTTTTTCAACACCCGCATCTAGATATTTTTGAATACTTTCAAGATTTCTAATGCCTCCACCTATCTCTACATTAAGATTAGACTTTTTTACTATTTCTTGAATAATATTAACGTTGACTGTTTCGCCGGTTAAAGCCCCATCCAAATCCACAATGTGTAAATTTTTGAAACCAAAATCTTTATATCTGCTAGCCTGATCTACCGGAGAATTGTTGTACTCTGTCTTATTATCAAAGTTGCCCTTAACTAAACGCACACATTTTTTATCTTTGATATCGATAGCTGGGAATATTTTCATTTACAAATTTAAAAAATTCTCAATTATTTTTAATCCAATTTTATCGCTCTTTTCTGGGTGAAATTGGGTTCCAAAGATATTTTCTTTTTCTACTGCACAAACATGTGTCGATGAGTAACTAGTTGTTGCTGAAATTGTATTTTTATCATTTGGTATAAATTCGTAGCTGTGAACAAAATACATGTGAGTTTTATTTATAATATTTTTAAAAATTTTACTACTTTTAACAATACTAATTTCATTCCATCCTATGTGAGGTAATTTGTATTTCCCATTTTTATTATCTATTTTTGTAACCTTTCCAGAAATCCAACCAAGACCCTTTGTTTCAGTCTCCTCATATCCAATATCTGCGAACATTTGTAATCCAACACAAATTCCCAATAATGGTTTTTTTTTATTTATTGCAAAATCGTTCAAAGTTTCTACCAGGCCATTGATATTATTTAATGCTTCGGTGCAGCTCTTAAAGGAGCCTTGTCCTGGTAAAACAACTTTATCAGTTGATTTAATTTTATTAAGATCAGATGCGACTTCAATTTTAACTTTATTTTGTGCAACTTCTTTAAATGAATTTATTACTGAACTTATGTTCCCTGATTTGTAATCAACAATAGTTACATTCATTAATTCTTATAAAGAACCTTTGGTCGATGGTATTGCGTTCTTATTTCGTGGATCAATTTCAAGTGCGCTTTTTAAAGATCTCGCTAATCCCTTAAAACACGACTCTACTTTATGATGACTATTATCACCATATAAATTCTCTATATGTAATGTTATTCCTGCCGCTTGTGAAAATGCTTGAAACCACTCTTTAAATAATTCTGTATCCATTTCACCAAGCTTTTCCACCTTTAAATCAACTTTCCAAATTAAATAGGGTCGATTTGAAACATCCAAAGCTACCCTGGTTAATGTTTCGTCCATTGGTATCATTGCGTGAGCATATCTTTTTATACCTAAAAATTTTTTTGATGCTTTTTTTAAACATTCACCGATTGCAATTCCAGTATCCTCCGTTGTGTGATGAAGATCAATATGTGTATCGCCTTTAGCTTTTACTTTTAAGTCAATAGATGAGTGCTTTGATAACTGTTCTAACATGTGATCTAAAAAACCAATCCCTGTATCAATTTTAAACTTACCTTTGCCGTCGATGTTTATTGCCACATCAACTTTGGTTTCCTTAGTTTTTCTACTTATCTCTGCTTTTCTTTTCATACTATTTAAAATATATATACATTATCTGTCGCTATCAATAACAGTTAATTTAGCTCTTGAACATTTAAAAATAATATCCATTTAACATAAATGACAACAATAGTATTGGTAAGAAAAAATAATGACGTAGTTGTGGCAAGCGATGGTCAAGTAAGTATGGGAAATACAGTAATAAAAAGTAATGCAAACAAAGTTCGTAAGATCGAGAAAAGAAACGTGATCGCTGGATTTGCCGGATCAACAGCTGATGCTTTAACTTTATTTGAAAGATTAGAGGCTAAACTAGAGAAACATGCAGGGAATTTAACAAGATCTGCTGTTGAATTAGCTAAAGATTGGAGAACGGATAAATACTTAAGAAGATTAGAGGCTCTTATGGCGATTGGCGATAAAGAAAAAAGTTTTATTATTTCAGGTACAGGAGACGTTCTAGAGCCTGAAGGAGATGTAATAGGAATTGGATCAGGTGGAAATTATGCTTTGGCTGCTGCAAAAGTACTTATGGATACAGAATTAAAAGCAGATGAAATTGCAAAAAAAGCTATACAGGTTGCAGCTGATATATGTGTGTTTACAAATAACAATATAAAAATAGAGAAAATTTGATGGAAAAATCTAACATAAAAACATTTCCTAAAAAAACTGAAGAAAAGAAACAAAATCATATTGATTCTTTATCCCCTAGAGAAATAGTTTCCGAATTAGATAGATATGTTGTTGGTCAAAATAAAGCTAAAAGAGCTGTAGCAATAGCTTTAAGAAACAGATGGAGAAGACAAGCTCTAACAGGAGATATGCGTGACGAAGTATTGCCAAAAAATATATTAATGATTGGTCCAACAGGAGTTGGTAAAACTGAGATATCTAGAAGGCTATCTAAATTAGCTGAAGCACCTTTTGTAAAAGTTGAGGCAACAAGGTTTACTGAAGTTGGTTACGTTGGAAGAGACGTTGAGCAAATTATTAGAGATTTGCTTGAGATTGCTATTGCAATGGAAAAAATTAAGAAAAGGAAAGAAGTTCATGCTAAAGCTCAAAAATTAGCAGAGGAAAGAGTATTAGACGCTTTGGTTGGAAATAAAGCATCTGTTGCAACAAGAGAAAGCTTCAGAAAAAGATTAAGAGATGGTGATTTAGACCACAACGAAATAGAAATATCAACTAATGAGGCTAGCAATATGCCAAGTTTTGAAATACCAGGAATGCCAGGAGCGAATATAGGTATGATCAATATCGGAGAAATGTTGGGTAAATCTATGGGCGGTAAAGCCAAAAAGAAGAAAATGACTGTGAAAGAGTCTCATGAAATTTTACTCAATGAGGAAGCTGATAAATTAATTGAGCAAGACAAAATTATTAAATCAGCTAAAAATGTTACAGAGAATAATGGTATAGTATTTTTAGACGAGATAGACAAAATTTCAGCTAGAACAGATAGGGTTGGCGGGGATGTTTCTAGAGAGGGTGTTCAAAGAGATCTACTTCCTCTTATTGAAGGTACCACAGTAAGCACAAAATATGGACCTGTAAAAACAGATCACATTTTATTTATAGCTTCTGGTGCATTTCAATTAGCCAAACCCTCGGACTTGTTACCAGAACTTCAAGGTAGATTGCCAATCAGGGTAGAATTAGATGCCCTTACGAGTGATGATTTTAAGAGAATTTTAAAGGAACCAGATAATAGTTTAATTAAACAGTACAAGGCTCTTTTAAAAACTGAGGACGTTGATCTTGAATTTTCAGAGGATGGAATTGAAACTATTGCCAATCTTGCAAGTGAAGTAAATTCGTCTGTGGAAAACATAGGCGCAAGAAGGCTTCATACGATAATTGAGAGAATACTTGACGAAATAAGTTTCACTGCAACTGACAGGGCTGGCGAAAAAATAGTTATCGACTCAAAGTATGTGAAAGATAATCTTGGGCAATTAGTTAAAGATAACGATTTATCAAAGTTTATCCTTTAATTTTTAAAAACAGGGAAAAATAACCTGTATTTTTTTCATTAACATTACTCTCGATTTTTTTGATAATCTTCATTAGTTCACTGTTTAATTTTATAAATTCAGGAACTGAATATTTTAAAATCCCGAAATCTCTAGACTGATAAGGATTCAGGTCAACCTTAGATCTAAGACCCTTACCAGTAATAATATTTAATTTTTCGATTTTTTTTTTAAAGCAATTCTTTATAAATTTTTCTACTTCTTTGTTAGCTTCATTTAGTGAAAAACCATGAAGATCTATTGTGGCTGTTTTTTTGTACTTAATATCTTTATTAAGAATATCTTTATTATAAAGTTTATCATTTCCTTCTATAAAATTCTTCCAAATCTTTAAATCTTTTTTAGATGGCTTTTTATTCAATTAAATGTTTGTTTCGATCAATGACCAATTTGGATCATTAGATTTTACGTCTTTAGAAAATTTCCAAGTGTCATAAACCTTTTTTACTTTTTCTGGATTACCCGATATTATCTTAGACTCTTTATCTTTAACGCAAGAAATAATTTCACTAACAAAATCAACTGTAACCTCCAGAAAATTCCCATTTCTTTCATGTTTCTTTATTTCTGCTGAGTTTATTCCTATAAAAGTAGTTTCGGATTTATTGCCTTGTTTTTCTCTTTCTTTAATTGCTGACTCGAATTGTGTAAAAACATTTCTTTCCAGAAGATTTTTTATACCTTTTAAATTTCCTTTTGAAAAGTTAGTTATAATTGTCTCATAGGCAATTTTAGCACCTGACAAAAATTCTGTTTTGGCTTTCTCATCGAAAACATCAAAATTAGTTTTTTTAACTGAATTTACGTTGGGAAATTCATGAGGGAAACTTTGGGTAATGTCTTCTTCAAATCCAGATTTTTTGCCTAAAATACCTCTAAGTCTTAAAAAAATAAAACCTGCAATCATCGCTAAAAGTATGATATCTATATATTCAAAACTATAACTCATAAAAACATAATATTTACTCTATTGCTTAATTTCAACTAGCAAATTAGATTAATGACAAATGAACACACTTTTGCTTATTATTTTATTTGTTCCTCTTATAGAAATATACCTTTTCATACAAATTGGGGACCAAATAGGCGCATTTAATACGATTCTTATAATTCTCTTAACTGCAGTGGTTGGGATATATTTTGTAAGAATGCAAGGTTTAAACAATTTGAGATCTGGAGTAACTCAAATTTATAGAAATAAATTACCTGTCTACGAATTAATTTCTGGAGCTGCTTTAGCTTTAGCTGCACTGTTATTAATTATACCAGGATTTGCAACTGACATAATTGGTTTTTTATTAATTTTGCCAGTTACTAGAAATTTAATTTTTAAGCAACTTGGTAAAAAATATGGAAAAGGAAAAGTTAAAGATGATTTGATAGAAGGTGAATATGAAGATAAAGATAACTAATGGAGAAAAAATATAAAATACTTGCAGAATTTATAAAAGATTTATCAGCTGAAACTACCGATATTGAAAATTATATTTTTACTAAAGATAATATTTCAAATTATAAGCTACATATTGACATAAGTACAAAACCATTAAAAAATAAAATGGCTGAAGTATCCATATCAACAAAATTTAAGAATGATGATAATACTAAGAAGAGTAGTTATTTTGAAATGATATATGCAGTTATAGTTAAAATTAACGATGAGGTTAATACTAAAGAAGAACTAGAACCAATATTTTTAAAAAGTGTTCCAAATGAAGTTTATCCAAAAATTGAAATAATATTTTTAGATCTTTTAAAATATTCAGGTTACCCTAATGTCAAGTTTGAGAAAAAAGTTAATTTTGATGAGCTATTTAAGAATAGAAGTGATTAAAAATTTTTTTTAAATAAATTCTTTCTAAACTTATTGTGTTCTTTAATTTCATCGTTGGAAGGAATAATAATTTTTTTACAGTAATCTTGAAATTTTAGATCAAAATCATTTTTTTTTTCTTCAGATGAAAAATTTAATTTTGGTTCCTTTTGATCAGTTAAATTTACGTATACTTTTGATAACAATTCACAATCAACTAATGCAGTGTGCTTTATCCTCCTTGAATTATCTACTCTGAACCTTTTGCAGAGAGCATCCAAACTTATTTGTGAACCTGGGAATTTATCTCTAGCAAGATCTAGCGTGTCTATGACGTTATCTTTTGATATTTGAGGTTTTCCAATAAGTCTTAGCTCATTGTTTAAATGAGATAAATCAAAATCAGCATTATGTATTATTAATTTTTTATATTCTATGAACGACAGAAATTCATCAGCAATGTCTTTAAAAAATTTTTTGTCAGATAAAAATTCATCTGTATATCCGTGAATTTTCATGGCATCTTCTGAAACCTTTCTTTGAGGATTTAAGTAACAATGAAACTTATTATTTGTGGGAATTTGGTTCTCTAATTCAATGCAGCCAATTTCAACAATACGGTGACCTTTTGCAACTGACAAACCTGTCGTCTCTGTATCGAGCACTACTTCTATCATTTAATATCTTTTTTTTGAATATCTTAACTTTCCTTTTCATAATAGCACTATTGTAATTATTTTCCAGAACATATTTTGATTTAATTTTTTTTTGCTTCAATGTAAGCTGGGATTTTCTTAGAATATTAAGTAGCATAGGATTAAAGTTTTTTCTCTTTTTTAATTTTTTGTCCACATCTTTTTTTTTAGTTTTGAGAAAAATTATAACGTCATTCTTTTTATACATTTTATTTTCTAAATATAATGGTATGTCTAAAACAACAATTTTTTTTCTTCTATTTTTTTTTAAAAAAATATTTAATTTTTTTCTAATGAAGGGATGAATTATAAAACCAATAATTTTTAAATTAGAAAATTTATTTTTGATCGTGTTTGATAATTCAATTTTTTTAATTGGGAAAGCTTTGACAAATTGAGGAAATTTTTTTTTCAACTTTACAAAACACTGTCTATTATTTCTATATAATTTTTTGACCTCTATGTCCGCAAAAAAACAAGGTGCTCCAAATAGTTTTGAAACATACGTTTTACCTGAGCCAATATCTCCTACTAAAATAATTTTTATCATCCTAATATATTTAAAACTTCATCGTCAATTTTAGGTATTACATTGTTCCAAATTGAAAAAGACTGATTAGCCTGATAAATAAACATAAACATACCGTTTTCAATTCTGTTACCATTTTCTACAGCTTTTTTTAAAAATGGGGTTTCTTTAGGGTTATAAATTATATCATAGAAAATTTTATCTTTTGCCTTAAGATTTAAATCTAAACTATCACCTTTAAGACCAACACTTGTAGCGTTTATAACCATATCAAAATCTGGTATTTTTCCCCACTTTAATACTTCGACTTCTTTAAATTTTTTTTTAATATTTTCAGCCTTCTCAATTGTTCTGTTCGATAAAAATATTTTTTTACATCCCATGCTTAATAAAGAATAAATAATTGAAGGGACAACCCCACCTGCTCCCAGTATTAAAATTGATTTATGTAAAACATTAATTTTGGAGTGTCTTATTCCTAATTCAAACCCAGCTACATCAGTATTATGTCCAATTAAATGATCTCCACTTTTATAGATAGTATTAACAGAGTCGGTTGTTTCGACCTCTAAACTAAGTTTATCTAAATATTTTATAACCTTGTTTTTGAAAGGAACTGTTACATTTATTCCATGTATCTCTTCATTCCTTAATTTATTGATAAAATCTTTTAATTCTGATTCTT
>MDTB01054558.1_pt1 | contig 20217 bp, 19 predicted proteins | sample 811161 | NCBI WGS metagenome assembly MDTB01 (sample SAMN05326650, study PRJNA326480) | marine metagenome | isolation source: seawater | place: Mediterranean Sea | collected 2009 | reverse complement strand
TGTTCAAGGGGTCTACAAACGCACTCTGGATGGGAATGCGAGTACAGATTTCGACATGGAGGGACAACGGGCGAATGTGAGATTTCGTGCACAACGCGCTTGGGCGCTGGTCCAGGAAATGGACAGCCAATCCTCATGAGCTTTTCGTCAGCCAAACACAATGGATGCCTCTGAGCCCACGAAACCAAGAGATCACCATAGGGCACAAGGTTCGCGCTGCTCCTTATCCTGATCCCAGCAATCTCGCTGGTGTTGCTCATCGTCACAATCTACATCGGCAACGCACTGTCCGAACGTGAACGTGACGGTCCCAGCGATTCGCTGCAGCAAAACGACTCGAGATCGCCGGATTTCCCAGACTGAGAACTCAGCGTTTGACGTGGCCGTGCTCATATCATTCAATCGCACGTTTTTAAGTTCCAACACCCATTATCAATTAGGCTGAGGCCATACCTTTGAAACACTACTATCCGGACATCGGTCTGCACGTCCCTACGCTGCTGCTACCCCGGTCTGACATTGATCTCACAAAATGGGCTGTCATCGCCTGCGACCAGCACACATCCGAGGCTGACCATTGGCACCAGGTCGCCGACCAGGTCGGCGATTCACCTTCGACGCTCTCGCTGGTCTATCCTGAAGCTTTCCTGACGGCCGATGATCGTCAGCAGCGCATCGCCAACATCAACAATGCCATGCGGACCTACCTTGAAGATGGCGTACTGGAGGAACAACCACCCGGTTTCATGCTGGTGGAACGTGATGTTGGCCGAGGCCACAAACGTCGTGGTCTCATCGTGGCGCTGGACCTGACCCACTACGACTATTCGGATGGCGCAAAGAAGCTGATTCGCACCACGGAGGGCACCGACCCGACACGATTGCCACCACGCGTTGAGGTCCGTCGGGATGCGGCGGTAGAAGTCTCACACATCATGGTACTGATCGATGATCCGAATCAACCCGTCATCGAGCCGCTGTTCAACAAGGGGTTTGAGGAAACCTACTCGGTGGGGCTGATGCAGGGTGGCGGCAGTGTCCGCGGCTGGCATGTTACGAGTGGCATTGATGAGATCGCCGGGAACATCGCAGACCTGGCGCAAGGCACACCACCGATGATCTACGCCATGGGTGATGGCAATCATTCATTCGCCACAGCCCAATCCGTCTGGGATGAACTCAAGGAAGGGGTCCCCGACGATCACCCCGCAAGATATGCCACCGTCGAACTCGTCAACCTGCATGACCCGTCACTGGTGTTCGAGCCCATTCACCGCTTTGTTGAAGGCGTGGATCCCGCCGACCTCATCAATAAAATGAAACAGGCTGGTTTCTCCGAAGAACCTGGCGGACAGCGATTCTCCTGGCGAACACACAATGCGAGTGGCGAGCTATTCCTGCATGAACCAAAGACGCATCTGGAAATCGCATCGCTGCACGAGTTCCTGGATCAACAGGACGCAACGGTCGATTACATCCACGGTGCAGACACGATCGAGCGACTGGTCAAGACACAGGAAGACAGCATCGGTTTCCTGCTGCCCGACCTCAACAAATTTGAACTGTTTGAATCAATACGCCGTGACGGCGCAACGCCCCGCAAGACTTTCTCACTGGGTGAAGCCTACGAGAAGCGCTACTACCTGGAATGTCGTAAGATCCGCTGACCGGCCACGTTCGCGCTAGACGCCTTCGAGCGATCGACCCAGGTGATGAGCAAACTCAGGGCGCGCCGACAGCGACTTCAGATGTGCGTATGCACGTGGAAAGTCGTCTTCAAACCCAAGACTGATGGGGCTTAATCCTTGTTTCGCGAGCACTTCTTCTGATCGACGTTCTCGCAGGAACTGTCCGGTATCACAAACGAAGGCGATGTCCGCGATCGTAAGTTCGCTCGTCGCCACAAAGTCCTCCGTCGTCAGTGCCTGATCGATGCCGCTGACGTAGAACTCATAAGCCGCCGCCATCCGCTCGTAGGTCTCTTTGGTGATATCACTCACACCCAGGAGATACACCTGCGCTTCACGGCCAAACACCAGCCCGGCATCCAGAAAACTGTCTACCCTTGACGCTTCAAACGGCGTGCGTCCATAAAGGCCATGATCTTCTTTACTCGCACGCACAGTGGCCCGAAGAATGCTATTGGACTCAAACACACCGATCTCACCATCAGGACTGAACGCCGCCGGCACAGTGCCATACGGATGCGCCTTCATGAAGTCGTCTGTTTTGTATAGCGTCCCACTGAAACCACGACGCCCTGTCCGTGCGTGGGGGCTGTCTTCCGTGCGTTCATTGTCCAACATTTCACGGGCATCAAAATCCCACAACCAATTACCCAGGTTCCGCGGTCGATCACCGACAACCTCGACGGTGACACCACACAGGTCTGCGGCAATCAGTGCCTTCCAAACACGCGGATTCGGCAGGTACGAAAAGATGCGGACGTCACTCACTACCAGGTTCTCCACTCTCTACCAGGTCTCCCCGTAGGGGCGGATCACCGACTCGAAAGACCACGCACTGCGTGGTTGATGCGCGATGCGGTAGCACTCCTCAGCAATATCCACAGGTTTGCAGAAGAACTCATCCGGTTGGTCCGGCATCATTTCCCGGGTCCAGGCCAAGTCAATGACGGCATCGATGGCCACGTACGAGGCATGAATACCTTTGGGTCCTGCTTCCCGCGCGATACTCTCAAGCAGGATGCGTTGCGCTGCTTTCGTTGGCGCAAAGCCTGCAAACCTAGATCGACCACGATACGCTGAGGTGTTGCCTGTGCAGATGATCGACCCGCCACCGGCTTTGATCATGTCGTCGGTGGCCAAACGTGCCAGCTGGAGCAATGCCATGGTATTGATCTCGAACGCCTTACGCATACCATCAGGATTGATGTCCATATAGGTCCCCTGCTCTGCGCCCACGGCGTTATGGACGATGACCGAAGGTGCACCCAGATCGGCATTAATGCTCGCATACGTTATGTCGAGGAATGCCGGATCACTGACGTCACACGCGTAAGCATGGGCCGTGTTGATCTCATCGTTGAGCGCTTCGAGACGATCCTCACTGCGCGCCAACATCGCAACATCGTAGCCGCCAGATGCAAATCGTCTCACCAGTGCTGCACCGGTTCCCGGTCCGACGCCCGTAATCAGACAGGTCTTGCTCATACGCGTGTCCTTTCAATCATCATTTCTAGTGTCGTTTTATTCATCGAGTTGAATCCGTGCTGCTTTCTCGCGATCAAACCACCAGCCGTCTGGAAACGCCGGCCAGTAGTGCGGCTCAAAATCCGGGATTCCAAACCGGTCCCAGTGCACCGTCCTGGGTTTGTCGACCATGTAGAGCGGGATCTGGTAATACTGCCAGAGCAACACGCGATCGATGGCCCGGCAAGCCGCGACAATGTCCGCCATCGTCCGGGCAGCCTCTGCTTTGTCGATCAGATAATCGAGCGCTGAATGGCTCAGCCCTGCCGGATTACGTGACAGCGGCTGCATGACTGACTGGCTGTGATACGACGAGCGCATCTCAATCATCGGCGGCATCAGAATGTCACCGTTGCGTAACATCGCTTCAAACTGCCAGTTTCGTAGTCGGTTGATGTATTGGCTGGATTCCGCCAGACGGATGTTGGCCTTGATCCCCAACTGGTCGAGTTGCTCAAAGTAAGGCAGCAGAATGCGGGAATCTTCAGGATTCTGAGACAGAAACGTCATTTCAAACGCCTCGCCATCCGCATTCTTCAGAACACCGTCCTGAATCTCCCAACCTGCATCGATCAACAACGCCCTTGCCTTCTCCATGTTGGCACGGTGGTGTGCCGGACTTTCGACTTCGGTAAATCGAAATGGCTCAGTAAACAGTTCAGGAGGCAGTTGGTCCCGAAATGGCTCCAACAACGCGACTTCATCCTCGCTGGGCAGGCCGGTCGCCTCAAGAATGGTGTCAGGAAAATAGGAATTCGCACGCGTCCGGTTGCTAAAGTGCAACGTGCGATTCTGCCATTCGAAGTCCAGGGCAAGCGTCAATGCCTGGCGAACACGGCGATCCTTGAATCGATCGAGTCGGTTGTTGAATGCCAGCGCCCGCCGGATGCCGATTTCGATACCAAAGCTTCGTCGGATCTTTTTGAGCCAGCCCTTCTCCGTCGCGGGCGTATCAAACGAGTTATGCCAGTAACGAACGTCCTGTTCCGTCCAGATATCAATCAGTCCCTTGCGCAATGCCTCACGCGTGACCGTGGAGTCCCGGTAGACTTCATACCGAATGTGATCAAAGTTATAGCGACCCTTGTTGACCGGGATATCCCGGCCCCAGTAGTCGGGTACACGTTCATAGTCAACGTAGCGTCCCTGGCTGACAGCACTCACACGATACGGACCACTCCCCACCGGCGGCTCAAGGCTCACCTTTGAAGGATCCCGCACCGACCAGTAGTGCGCCGGCATCACCGTCATGAACTGCAGGATGATAATGTTGTTGAGTGTGAGCGGCGTATTCAGATGAATGGCGACGTGTCGGTCATCGATCTGCTCCACCTCTTTGACAAAACCGTACCAGACGTTCCCCTCTACCTGCGCAAGACGATACTCCAGCGAGAACGCAACATCGGCCGGGGTCACAGGCACACCATCATGCCATTGCGCATCCGGATGAATCCGGAAGACGATCGCCATCTCATCCTCAGTGATCGCGATACCATCAGCGAGGCGCCCGTAAAAACCGGTCACCTCGTCACCGGCTCGAATCAACAGGGTATCCAGCGTCCAGTTCAGCCCCGGGGCTGTGAGTGATTGGGAATTGCCTGGCGACAACGTGTTGAAGCTCGTTTGTGTCGGCAGCACAAGCGGGCCACCTTTAGGAGCGTCCGGATTCACATAGTCGAGGTGGGTAAAGTCTGCCGAGTATTTCAGTTCATGGAAAAATGCGATGCCATGTTTGAAATCCAGCCCTTCGACCTCTGTGGCGGACCATGCAGGCAACGAGGCCATCAGAAAGATGGGCACTAGCCATCGGTAACGCCTGCCGATTTGTTTCATTGGATCCTCAATGCGCCGGAATCAATCAGCCGGCAACCATCTGATCCATCACCGCCTTGATATCGGCACCACGCAAATCCTGTTTAACCCTTTGAAATACAGTCGCATCCAGCGACCCCAGCGCCTCTGCTTTGGCAATCGCGACAGACCGTAGGTCTCCCGCTGCGACAATCTCATCTAGGAATCCCACTGCTATGGCCTGCTCATGCGTATACATGGTCGCGTTCAGCGCCGCGCCAGTGAGAAAGCGTTGTGCAAGACGGGCACGCGACAGCATCAGTGCGAACGGGGGTAACGACATGCCGATCGCGACCTCGTTCAGTCCCACATTGAAGTCGCCCGCAATCCCTATGCGATGATCGGCGGCCAGCAACAGGAAACCACCCAACGCAACACTGTGTCCGGTTGCAGCCATGACCACCGGTTTCGGGAATCCATATAGACGCATGGCCAGCTGTGCGCCTGCAGTCGTCATCGCAACCTGTTCCTGAACATCCCCGGAGCGGATGACCTTCAGATCAAATCCGCCACAGAATACGCCATCCCGCCCAATGATCAAGACGGCACTGGCCTCTGCCTCGGCCCTGTCCAGTGCGTCATTCACGTTAGAGATCATGTCGGTTCCCATGGCATTAGCCTTGCCATCGTCCATCGCGATCACCGCAACACTACCCGTCATCGTAAACTCGACTAAAGCCATTTTCTCCCCCTCCAATGCTGGCCACCAAACATACCCTGCCAAGATGGTCACGAACAGCATGAATCACAGACACCGTTATTTTGGCGGCATTACATCCTCCAGCGCACGAGTGGCGATCTCAGGCCACACACGCGACAATGGCGGCGTGAACGCCATCCGCACCGTCCAACTGCCATTCTCTGTCCTGCTTGTCTGTCTCCTGCTGGCCTGCAGTGGTGGCAGTGACGGCAATACGTATTGGCACCGGACACGGACACAGATCCGTCTCCCGAGGCTGATCCAACTGCCCCGTTGGCTTTTACAAATGTCACGGCGGCATCAGGCATCGGCTACGAGGTCGGATTTCTATCGCCAGAGGATCTGGATGCCGTTTTTCCGGCCATACCAACCAGCGGTGCGGCACCCAACACGGAAGCCGCTGGTGCCAGGGTGATTGTGACCACCGCATCCAACAAACAACTGCAAGAAATCATCATCGGCAGTAACTTCCTGTCACAGAACCCGACTGAACAGGTGTTCGGTCTCGGAACCGACTCGCTGGCCAATTTCACGGTCGCTTGGTCCGATGGCAGTGAATTCTCTTTGACTGATGTGGCTAGCCGACAAACGCTCGTCATCGTTCAATAGAGCCCCCACGGATGTCCTCTATCACCCACAGGATCCGCAATGCCTATGTATTCGCGGGATTCGCCGTACTCACATGGTCCACGGTCGCGACTGCCTTCAAGCTGACCCTCTCGCTCATCGACATCTACCAGACGCTCTTCTACGCCAATCTAGTGTCCTGCATCACACTGGTGGCCGTTCTCGCGATACGAGGAAAACTCAGAACATTTGTTCTGGAAACCCGGATCCACTGGCGCCGTTCCATATTCACGGCACTCATGAATCCCTGTCTGTACTATGTGATTCTTTTCGCGGCCTACGACCGCCTTCCCGCTCAGGTCGCACAACCCATCAACTACAGTTGGTCGATGGTACTTGTCTTCCTTTCCGCCGCCGTACTCGGTCAACGGGTGTCGCGACGGGACTGGATCGCAGCATTGATCTGTTACGTTGGCGTCTTCCTCATTGCCACGGAAGGCCGCATCGATGGACTGGCTAGCGCAGACTGGTTCGGAGTCGGACTGGCCATGGCGTCCACGTTGATCTGGGCTGGATACTGGGTCGCCTCCATCCGCGATCCCCGCTCAACGGAAACGTCTTTGGCCGCCTGTTTTCTGCTGGCACTACCGATGACCGGTGCCTTGTGTATGGTCCTGTCCGATTTTTCGATTTCAGTCACAGGTCTTACCGGGGCCGCCTACATTGGCCTGTTTGAGATGTCACTGGCGTTTCTGGCCTGGGGGACGGCGCTCAGGCTGACAGATCGGACCGCACGCATCAGCAACCTGATTTTCCTGTCGCCCTTTATTTCCTTGGTACTGATCCATCTTGTATTGGGGGAGGCAATTCACCTGACAACGGGCATCGGACTCCTTCTGATCGTGGTCGCTCTCATCTTCCAGCAACGACAGTCCACCTGAACGTTTTCAAACCCACACAGAAAAAACCCCCGGGGATCCGAGGGTTTCGCGCGAATTTACTATATCGCCTAGACCGCCAGTCGTCGACGCCGCGACGCCGCGATACCCATCAGGCCGAGACCGACCAGCGCCAGTGAGGCAGGTATCGGCACAGGTGCAACGTCAATATTGATATCACCACGGTATCGGTCACCGACGGCAAAGGAACATCCGTCACAGGATGCCAGTTCGTATCAGATCCATGCGGAGAACCCGAGATTGTTGTTCTTGGCGTTCGCCTTGTTGGTGCAGTACTGTGGGCTCGGTAGCCCGAGCGTATCAACAAGGAAGTTACGCTGCTGTCCACCGACCTCATTGAACGTGCCAGTGAGTCCATCGACAAAAATGTCCCAGTGGTTCATGCAGTCTGACTGGGTTGCCGCGGATTCATATTTGGCATCATTACAAAGCACGGTTGTCGATTCGGTCATGCCTTCGGCAAGCACGTCGCCACCAAAAGCCACAGATCCATCACTGCTTGCGACGCGTCCAGTCAGACGAGCAGTGCCTGTTGTCGTATCCAGCTCAAAATTTCCGACACCTGAGCCATTGGGATTCTCGAAATGAAGGTAACGCGAACCAACGATATTGTGCATCCACCAGAATGAGTGATTCGTGGCGGAGGTCGCATCCATGGTGATGGTCGTCGCTGACACCAGTGGGGTCAGGACAGCCAGGCCCAGAAGTAAAATAATCTGACGGACTCGATTCATAGCTCAGTGATCTCCGCATCAATGCTTGATGACAGTGATAAGCAAGCCCTAGCCCAACTAAATATAATTTTAAAACAATGCGATAGGTTGTCTTTCCTTCACAAACGTAAACTTATTCGACACTCATTTGGTCAGTCGCCAAAGCCAACAAAGTTCACCAAATCATCGACATCGCGACGTGCGGATACCACATCATTGGCAGAGAAACTTTCGTCCGGAAAGCCCATCGCCACACACGACATGATGATCTGAGCCTCAGGGATCTTGGCATGCTCACGTACAACCGGGGACTGCATGATGCCCTGGCCGTTGATCACTGCGCCAAGACCTCGCGACCAGGCCGCGTTAACGAGTGCGTTGGTCACCGCACCGCAATCAAAAATGGCGATATCGTTGTTCTCCAGGTCCTTATCGAAAGTCACGACAATCGAGACGGGAGCATCGAACTGCCGGAAACCACGCAACACCCAGTCCTGACGACGCTCCTTGTCTCCCCAGGCGATACCCATGGAGTCGAACAGCTGCAGCGCAATGTTCTTTTGACGATCTCGATGAACACCTTCATAACGACCATGCTGTCGGATCTCACGCGAAGGAGGTACCCCCTCCATGTTCCGCTCTGTGTTACCTGCCCGTATTCGATCAAGCGGCTCGCCGGTAACCACGTGGAAATGCCAGGGTTGCGTATTCATGGATGAGGGTGATCTGCCCGCCATCTGTACTATTTCCCGGATCAGTGACTTCGGTACCGGGTCCTTCTTGTACCCTCGAATACTGCGTCGTCCCATAACCACTTCATCGTATTCCAATGTTTTTCTCCTTCTTGTTATTTGCGCTATTCGTTGGGGTTTTCAGGTCTTGCAGGTGCTGGCACCCCGCGCAAGCGATAGATCGCGCGTTGTTCAATTCGACACAAGGCGTCATCATTCGCTTCATCAAACAGATTGACCTCAATGTCAGCGAACAAGTGGTCCTTCTTCTCAAAAGTATCAATCACCGACATTTCTGCAATGACGACCGTCCCTTTCTGCACCGCACGGAAATTCTGTGATGTGGTCTCCAGGTGGACCCATGGGTTCATGTGCGCGTTCGCAGCAAAGATCCAATTGGCGGTACCCAAAAGAAACGACATATGGGCGTACCCCTCCTGGCTGAGCAAAAACGGCACGCGGGAAACATCCTGAACATAACTGTCCGTCGCCAGCCAGTGATAGCGAAACGCAAAGCAACCTTCTGATTTCAGCTCTGAAAAGCGTTCGGGGCTCGCGACAGCACCGATGTGGTCAACCGCTGCCAGCGTGTCTCCTCGTCGCACCGGTGCAATCTCTGCATGCTTCGCGAGCGCGACCTCTGCATGTGCGCTGATGGTGCCATCAGGTCGTCGCAGGACGGCGTCGTAATCTCGATCTGACGCCGTGGTGATCTCAACTGCGAACATCTCACCATCGTACACCGGCGAGTTCACGCGAACGTGCGCGCGCCCCCGGTTCAGCCAGTCCAGTCCCCAAGCGCTGACGGCAGGTTGCACAAGGTACGCCGATATCGTGACACCAGGAACCAGACCGCCCTGGAAACCGAACTCCCGTGCGACTTCGTCACCGTGAATCTGGTTTCTGGAGTCAGGTGCTGTGTTTAGGGCGATACCCTGCCAAGCATCAATCATAGAGGCTGCCCGTTGTGGAAAACCGCATTGTTAGCATCTGTCTCATCAAAAGCAATCACACTTGTCGAAAATCATCTTTGACCTGACTTAGTGTATGAATATACTAATTCATTAGTTCACTAACGGATCTCTGATGCCTCAACGCAAGGACCTTCGATTCCAGGTGATTCCCAGCTCTGCAACCCCTGTCTTCAGGCAAGTACACGAACAGGTCATTCGTCTGATCGCCAGTGGCGAACTTCGATCCGGGGACATCGTTCACGGTGGATGAGATAGAAGAACGTATCGCGGCCCAGGATTCCTGGTCATTCAAGGAATGCCTTGCGCTCGCTGCCGAATTTGGCGTGAAGACTCGCATGGTAATCCTGATGGTGCACAGCCATGGAAAGACCTACATCGATCGTGAGGAAACCCCGCGAGACGACCTCGACCCTATTGATAGGTAAGACCCTCGTCTATCCGACCATAGCAATCTGAATCCATCACGTTATGACCAAGGCTTGATTAGGGTATGTCTGCGCGAGGGGGCAGAAGCTGACACGGCCATTGTCTGAATATCATTTCCTGCAAAGTTGCGCGCTTGGGGTGCTGGCGCTGATCATCTGCAGGTCAATATTTGCGGATGAAACAGCCGAATAGGCGCGGATCAAAGCAGCGCTGGTCAATTTCACTGGACGCCGGCCCAGATTTCCCGAGTCGACAGTCCAGCCATCAGGGGAGATGGCTGTCTTGAAGAGGGCGCATGGGCGAACGCTGCCGAACTTGATATCGGGTGGCAGGACAGGCCACTCGGTGGGTTCCCCGCAAAGGTCACCACGACTGTCTTGATGATGGAGGCTAGTCGATGACTGTATGTTGCATACCGTGCCATCGATCCTGACCCTGATCAGATTCGCGCGTCAACTCGCCCCAGGGATCAGCTGTTCGCCGATAACTATGTGGGTTTTGGCATCGACACCGAGGGTGACGGTACCCGGGTATTCGAGTTCTTCAACAACCCGTTGGGCGTCCAGGGCGATGCGATTGCCACGCTGGAACTTGGCGAGAAGTTTTCATTCGACGCAATCTGGGAATCGAAAGGCACCATCACAGACGATGGCTTCATTGTCGAAGTCGCGGTGCCACTCTCGCAGATTCGTTTCACTCAAAAGGATGGCCCCCAGAACTGGAAAATATTCCTGACGCAAACATATCCCCGTGACCGCCGATACCAGGCTTTCGGACATCCGATTGATCGCGACAAGGCTTGTTGGACCTGCCAGTTTCAGCCCGTGACAGGGTTTGTCGGTGCGAAACCTGGCGAACGATTTCAGTTCATTCCCTCGCTGACAGCCAACCGGCGTGAAACCTAGACGCCATTGACCCCTGGCAGCGCCGTCGATACATCGGAAGAAGTCTTTGATCTGAGGATCGACGATTTCAGTTTGGGGATCACACCCAACATGACCATCAACCCGGATTTCTCGCAGATTGAAGCAGATGTGCCCCAGTCCACTGTCAACACACGCTTTGCCCTCTTCTTGCCTGAACGACGCCCATTCTTTCTTGCGGGACGTGATGTCTTCACGACGCAGATGAATCTCGTCAACCCGCGCAACATCACAGAACCGGACGTGGGCGTGAAACTGACGGGTAAGTCTGGTGGCCATGTGTACGGACTCATGGGAGCCCGGGACAGCGTCACCAACATCGTGGTTTCTGGTAGCCAGGGTTCTTTCATTGAGCAACTTGAGGTAGACAACACGGCTACCATCGGACGTTATCGCTATGACTTCGGAGACGCTGCCCATGTAGGCGTTCTTCTTACCGACTGTCGTACGGATGACTACAGCAACGACGTGGCGTCCGTTGACGGACGTTACCGCGACACTCAAAACGCGAGTCTCTCTGCCCAGTTTGCCTCGTCAGATACCCGGATACCGGCAACGCTGATCGCCAGGGGCCAGTCAGCGACATCTGACGATAGTGCGTACCGCATTCGATATGGCCATTTCGGACCTCGTTGGGGATTCGGTGCGACTCACCAGGTACTCGGCGCCGACTTGCGCGCAGACGCAGGATTTGTTGCCTAGGTGTATTTCGAATCCAACAACGTGAATCTGAACCGATTCTGCGCTGGTAAGCAGGACGGGTTCATCAATCGATTCAGTATGGGGGTCTCTTATTTTGACACCCACGAACACTCCATTGGAGACCTGCTGAACAAAGGTGCCAGTCTGTCGATCAGCATTTTCCTGCCAGGTGTATCGTCAGTTGGACTGTCACTCAATCAGACTGAGCAGGTCTTCGGTCGGCAGACCTACGATCTCACACAGACCGCAGTCTCAGTTAGTAAACGCGCGATTGATGGCCTCAACTATTTTGGCAACATCCTGTGGGCCGACCAGATCGATTTTGCCAACAACAGATTGGGAGACGCCCTCATCGTGTCCCCGAATCTTGAATACGCCATCAACCAGCACATGCTCGTCAGACTGGGCCACACCTATAACAACCTTGATGTCCCTGAAGGGAACCTCTCCAGGGTGAACCTGACCGATCTGTGATTCTCTTACCAGTTCAATCCGAAGAGTTCGCTCCGTCTGATCCTGATCCACAACTATGTGACACGTTCACCAGAGCGCTACGCTTTCCCCATTTATCGTACGTCCAAGAGCACCGATGCTCAGTTGCTCTACGCCTATGAGCTGAACGGCCAGTCACAGCTGTTTGCGGGTTACTCGACTTCGTCCATCGACAACGATCAGCTCTCAGGTCTGGAAAAGACCGCGGATACCATCTTCGTCAAGCTCTCATACGCGTGGCGAATGCAGAGAGCTCCGTTGCCATGTGACGACAGACGCTAGGGAGCCGTTGAGTGAACTGGATTAGTCATCCACATCGCGCAAAACGAACACTGTGAGAAGATAGGCAGCACACAAGATATCGAAGGTGATTGATCAGTGCAGATTGACTGGGATCTCTTTGGCAGGGAGTGCGACCTTGCCATCACGTCGACACACCAAATCGGCGAGGGCTGGGACGCCGTGGTTTTCCGCACGGATCGTGATGACATCGTGAAAATTGGCAAGCGCGAAAGCAGCACGGGATTGTTGGTGACAGAATCCCTCGTTCTGGATCTGATTCGTGATCAGTTGCCTGCCCGTACCCCACGATTGGTCGCGGCGCCTGATCCAGCGGAAGCGTGGCCATTTGGCTATATCGTACAGAGTCTTATCTCCGGAACACCCTTACACGAGATCGAAACGGGAGACGTTACGGACCTTGCCACCCAGTTGGGAGCCACATTGCGCCAACTCCATGGGCTGGACGTCAACCGGGCGATGCGAACTGACCTTCCGCTGCACGATCGCCGTGAATGGGCCAGCGAGTTTGGCGCAGCTGCACTGCGCAAGGTCGCGGAGCGACTGGGTACCGAAATGGGCACGCGCGTCGCCAACGAGGCAACCCGTATCCTGCGGACATCAAGCTACTACGACGTTGAGCCAGTCCTAATCCACAACGACCTCCACCTGGAGCACATCCTGATCGAAGGGGGTCAGCCGATTGGCATCATAGACTGGGGAGACGCCGGACTCGGTGATCCCGACGTTGATTTTCTCTACCTGTATTGGTTGATGGGCTGGGACTTCGTCGAGACATGCGCGGGTGCCTACGGTCATCACGACCTGAATGCGTTGCAGACCAAACTCCATGACCTGCTCCTGCTATTGGCGCTGTTTCTGATCTTCTTTGCCAACGAATACGGGCCCAGCGATGAAGAAGAGGCCGGCTGGGAAATTCTGGCTGACTGGATCAGTCCACCAATATGAGTGAGACCCTGTAGCCACCATCGGGAGAACGCCTGAATGCGCTCGATGCGGTCCGAGCTATTGCACTACTGTTAGGCGTGGTGCTTCATACAGGTATGGGATTTGTGCCCGGCCTCTCGCAGGCGATGATCGCCGACAACAACCCCAGCGAAGCCATCGGGTATACAGTTTATGCGATTCATGTCTTCCGCATGACGACGTTTTTCATCTTGGCTGTATTTTTCGCGCGCCTGTTGCTTGAAAGACGCAACCTTCGAGCGTTCGCTTCGAACGGATCGGTCTGCCACTGCTTGCCGCGTGGCCCATAATGTTGATTGCCCTGCTACCGGCGATGTTCATCGCGCTGGAGACAACCGGTGGGATGGATCCCCGGAACATGTTCCCGGAACTGGGACCACCCCTGTGGATTCACCTATGATTCCTCTGGGTATTGCTCTGGTTGTATCCCATCGTCATCGGTTGCCGATACGTCCTGCTGCAGCTCGTGCCATCAATCCCTGCCGGGTGCGATACGGGTTTCTCCTGGCTGATGGGATTTCCCCTGCATGCGCTCGTCCTGTCACTCCCGATTGTCGCGATTCTCGCGACCCTCCCACCGTGGCGATGGTGGTGAGGCATTCCCACACCGCATGACCTGGCGCGAGATCCACATGCGTCTGCGATCTATGGATACGTATTTGTCCTGGGCTGGCTGGTTCATCGACAACTGGAACTACTGCAGGACCTCAGGCGGTACTGGCGGGTCAACCTTGGAATCGGCACGCGGGCCACCATTTTCTCGCTGTATCTTACGGATTGGAAGAACGCGATCCTGGCGTCTCGGTCATGTCACTGTCACTTGCCGCCATCGGCATAGGTATGGCGTTTCTCTCTAACGTAATGCCTCTGGTGCGTTACTTTTCATACGCATCCTACTGGACCTATATCATGCATATCCCTACCGTCGTCTGTCTGCAGGTGTGGTTACTCGACGTAACCCTGCACTGGAGCATGAAGTTCACGTTCATCATGATGGCGACGAAGGCACTATTGCTTCTGGTCTACGATCTGTGGATAGACCCGGGAAAATTGAGGTGCTTTTGAGCGGGCGCCGGGCATCGTCCGTGTTGCGGACCAGGAATCTTCCTCCCGAAACGCCGTGATCAGCTCAACCACATGGTCGGAAAAGTCATCGCCCCCGGTATTGGTGATGATGTGCTCAAAGTACAACGCACCCAGCCCATGGCTGAATTTCCTCCGTATATTGTTGTCCATACGCTGACGCTCATCGTCGTCGAACGTTCCCCGCCATAATGCTTCATAGTGTCGAAACTGTGCCATGGACCAAAACATGATGCGCATCGCTTCCTCGTTGGAGAGCCCCCGTTCCTGAAACGCCCTGGAGAACCCCCACTGAAAATCCCCTTCGCCCCTGGTCATCGCTGGCACAATGTAATCAGACTCGGCAGCCATCAGGAACAACTCCAACGAGCGATTGGCTCGATGATCGCGGGCTTGTCGCAATGCAATGTCCTTGGTCTGCTTCAGCTGCACCGCGAGATAGATGAGCGTCACCAGCACGGCGATGGACGACACAAACTCACCCAACGCTCCAGGTCAGCAATGCTCATGGCCTATTCCTCTGTGGGTCCTGTGTGAGTCCAGAGAGTCCTGAGCGAGGTCAGTCAACTCAAGACGGCCGCCTTTCAGGATCGTAATAGGGTGTCCGCCGGGACTTGTCCGCGTCCAGCATGGTCAGTCGTTCCATGAACCGGCGATGCGGCCAGAAATCGCCACTGGCGGATTGCAGGACACATCGATTGTCCCACCATGCCATGGATCCAGGTTCCCATTTCACACGGCAGGTGTATTCAAGGCGACCTTCCTGAAGCTTCATCTGGCGCAACAGCTTGGCCTCTTCTCCTTCAGGAACTTCGTGTTCCGGAGCGAAATGTTTCACAAATCCCTGCTGCACATAGAGTGCGGTCTGCCCGGTCTCGGGATGTGTACGTGCAACCGGATGTACCGATTTCGGTGTGACGCCATCCATCTGATGTCCAACGCTACCTATATGTATGGCATTCCAGTGTTCAACCTTTTCCTTGGTCGCTTTAGGTAGACCCTCCCACATGCCGTAACAATCGCAGAAACACGTATCGCCACCCACCGGCGGAGCTTCACGACACATCAGGATGGATGCCATCGGCGGTCGCACCTGCCAGGTGGCATCCGCGTGCCAGCCGGAAGCAGCGTTGGGCACCGTCTCGTCGGACGGAAGAATCAGCATGTCCGGGATATCCGGGTCCTTGATCTGCTGGTTCATGTCATGCGGTGAGTTAGGCACATGCTCTCGTTCACCAAACGGCGCGCCCACCTCACCAAAGTACTCCACGAAGCGGACCATGTCCTGACGGCTGAGGTGATTCTGGTCACGAAACACCAGTGCCTTGCGTTCCAGCCACAGGTTCCGGATGTAGTCCACCATCCCAGGTTTATCGAGGTCAACCGCCAGATCAATACCATGAATGATCGTGCCGATACTGGGCTGGATCGGCTCAAGCTTCAGCTCAACCCCAGCGACTGTGACGGGTTTGTAGTGGATCGTCCCGAAGTGGCCTTCCACCAGGTCCTGATCCTGCTCACGGATGCCCGCCATCATCTCATTGCGGTCACTGGATCCCGGGTATCGAACAGCGGCCACCGCTCCCAGTGGATCAGAACGCATGGGTGGTTTATTGGCATCCGCGCGTTCGCGTCGGCGAAGGTAGAGCGGATTGTCGATCAGCTGCGGATCTTGGGGTTGTTCAGACATCTTGCGGTTGCTCAGACATGGTGTGGGTCAATGTTCAGACAAAACGTCACCCTACCTTAAACCCGTGTCTTTTGACCGGCAACCATACCCAATCCTGGCGCAGGGCCGCCAGACATTCGGAATAGCCTAAACCGGCCAATGAGGATGATGCTGGTCAATCACGAAAGCATGCTTATGCAACACGGCCTCATGTCTGTGTTCGTGTGAATGTTCCGACCCAGAGCCTTCCTGATGCTGGTGTTCATGGTGGCTATCGTGACCATGCGGATGTTCGTGTTCCATGGGTTCATGTGTGTGGTAAAGCTCAGCAGGGTCGTTGGAACGCCACATCAGAAGCCCTCCAGCCGTCGTGACCACGACAACCGCAGCCACCAAGAGTGCCGTCGCCTCAATACCCCAGGCGATCCCGCAATACCCAACGAGCGGATAGAACAACATCCAGCAAGCGTGGCTCAGTGTAAACTGCGCTGCGAAGTAGGCAGGCCTGTCCTCGGCAGCCGCTGACCGATTGACCACGCGGCCTGTCGGTGTCTGTATCAGGGACAGGCCCATCCCCACCACAAACCACGCTACCATCAAGCCCTGGAAATCCCCGGTCACTGACAGACTGAACATGGCTGGCACACAAAGGATGGCGCCCAGTGCCATCAGTGTTCGTTCAGAAATCCGACGGAGTATCCATGACACCGTCAGGGCTGCGATAATTGAACCGGCACCCGATGCTGCCAGCGCTATTGCTACTGCTGTCGCCCCAAGCTGTATTTCGCCGCGCACAATAACGACGGTGTTGACCACAACCATTGCACTCAGTGCCGCAACACCCAGATAGAGGCACAGCAAACCACGTAAGCGCGGTGTCTTCAGATACGCCATGACGCCAAACCGCGTGTCCGCCCAAACACTATCGGGTGCATTCATATGTTCGATCACGGGCAGACGAGTGGAAGCGACCAAGATCGCAGACGCCAGGAATGCGAGGCCGTTGGTTACGAACAGCAGATCGAAAGACATGAACAGCAATGCAATACCCGCGAGCGCCGGACTGACCAGCGATTCCAGGTCATAGGCGACCCTTGAGTAGGAGAGCGCCTTCGTATAGGAGTCTTCATCCGTAACCACTTCCGGGATTGTTGCCTGGAACACAGGTTTGAACCCGGCTGACAGTGCGCTCAGCAGAAACACGAGCGCAAACACCTGCCATACGGCGTCAACAAAGAAGATGCCAATCACACACAACGCTCGCGTCACATCGAGTACCAGCAGCATCTTCTTGCGCGAAAACCGGTGTGCATTACCGCCGACAATCGGCGCTACCAATACATACGCCACCATTTTGACTGCCAGGATCTGGCCGAGGATGAACCCGGCATTTTCACCAGACAGTTCATCGGCAAGCAGCGCCAGCCCCACGGTGGCGAGACCGGAACCAACCAGTGCCACAACCTGTGCAAGAAACAGGGTTCGGAAGGCTGGAATCGTTAGCGGGTTTTGCATATCCGGGTGCATCTCGGGGACAGTGTACCCAATTCTCCGCTATCCCTACGGGTAAGACACACCGCTGGAACGCAACCCAGCCGCGATCGCCCTCTCTCAAACCGAAGCACCCCGGGGGGGTTCTGTCCCCAGATGGCACATTCCGATACGCTACGCCCGGCGGAGCAACTGCTCAAAGGGAGAGGCAATGAGGGTTCTTGAGTTCGGTGACAACAAGGCGGCTAGTTACGCAGGTCGCCTGTTCCAGCAGTACGGGGCGGAGGTTGTCCGTGTGGACCTGCCGTCGAATTCGCTTCCAAACGACAGTGATCTCAGCCTCGATATTTTCCTGCAGACAGGCAAAAGACGCGTTGCGATCGACTACCGGGGGGACCAGGGCCTGGCACTGCTCAGGCGTCTTGCGGGCGAATCGACCATCGTCATCGCGGACTGCCTGCCATCACTCCTGGACGAAATCGATTGGCCGCATTTTCCGGGTGGCATACGGGTCAGCATCACGCCTTTTGGTCTCGACGGTCCATATCGTGACTGGCAGGGATTTGGGCCGATCCTTCAGGCAATGGGCGGCTACACCTACATCATTGGTAACCCCAACAAGGCCCCTCTCTCCATGCCCATGCACTATGCGGAATACCAGGCCGGGCAGTTTGCCTACATGTCCGCACTCGCGAGCTTCGTCTCTGAGACGCCATCTGCGGAGATCGAAGTCAGCATGCTGGAAACGGTGATGACTCTGTCCCAGTGGACCACCATCTACTGGACCATGCAGCAAAAGATCAGGTGCCGGGATGGCAACCGAATGGGCAAGGTCCATCCGGTCAGCCTGTATCGCTGTCGAGACGGTTTCATCTATCTCACGATTGTCCCTACGTTCTGGCGCAACCTCATTGCCATGATAGGACGCGATGATCTGCTCGAGGACGAACGGTTCTCTTCGACCACGGCGCGCCTTGCGAACGCCGATGCACTGGATGACATCCTCAACGAGGTATTCCTGGATTACACCATGGCCGAATGTCTAGAACTCGGACAGCGGAAGTACCGTCTCCCAGTCGGTGCCGCCATGACGCTGGACCAGGTGCTGAATGACGAGCACCTGCGGGCGCGACACTACTGGCAGGACGTTAACGTTCCTGGTCACGGCAATGTCAGGATGCCAGGAGCGGCTTTCAGAAGTGTGCCGGCGACCGCGCAGTCACCGCTTGAATACCAGGGAGCCGACAATGGATAAGCCCCTTGCCGGAATCCGCATTCTCGATCTGACGCACGTCTGGGCCGGCCCCCTGGCCACACGCGTCCTTGGAGACATGGGTGCAGAGATCTTGAAGATCGAGACCGCCACTGCTCGAGGTCTGCGGGACATGCGAATTCCGATACCCGGTATGTACCCTGGCGGGGATCCCAAAGATGAATTCTGGAATCGCGACGGCGAGTTCAACAAGCTGAACCGCAATAAAAAAGGGCTCAGCCTGAATCTCAAGAGTGATGAGGGTAAAGCGATTTTCCTCAGCCTCGTCGCAAAATGTGATGTCGTGATCGAGAACTTCAGCGCATCGGCGATGAACCGCCTCGGCCTGGGCTATGACTCACTAAAAGGCGCCAACCCGCAGATCATCTACGTGGCGATGCCAGGGTTTGGCACGTCCGGTCCAAATTCCGACTTTGTCGCATTCGGGCCCAGTGTCGAACCCATGACCGGGCTTACCGCCATGATGGGTTACAGAGACGATGAGAAATACACGACCGCGATGGGTTTACCCGATCCGATTGCCGGTATCACTGCCGCTGCCGCAGTGGTCACCGCGGTCGCCCAGCGAAAGGAAACCGAGCAGGGTCAGCACATTGATCTGCCCTTGCAGGAAGGCACCATCAACCTGTTGGGTGAGAAGTATGTCGAGGCCCAGTTGACCGGGCACGCCCCGGCCGTGAACGCCAACCGCAGCACCTCGTTTGCTCCCCAAGGTATCTACCCCTGTGCAGGTGAGGATGAGTGGATCGTCATCGCCTGTCCCAACGACGAGACGTGGGGGGCACTCGCCGGGATCGCGGGCATCCACAACAGTGGATTCGAGACTGTTGAAGCACGTCAACAGCATCACGACGCTTTGGATGAGCGCATCAGCGCATTCACCAGCGGATGCAGCAAGCTCGAACTGATGGTGCAACTACAGGACGCGGGCGTGCCTGCAGGCGCGGTGCACACCGCGCCAGAGGTACTGTCCGATCCACAGGTTCGCGCTCGGAACTACTTCGTTGAAATGGGCGGTGAACATATCGAACCATCACCCTACCCCGGCACGCCGGTGCGTTTTGATAGACAGCGTGCCACCAGTTGGCAACTGGCACCAAAACTGGGTGAACACAACGAGGAAGTACTGCGGGACCTGCTGGGCCTGAGCAATGCTGAGATCAGCAGACTCGAGGAAGACGGGGT
>MDTB01008497.1_pt1 | contig 20217 bp, 24 predicted proteins | sample 811161 | NCBI WGS metagenome assembly MDTB01 (sample SAMN05326650, study PRJNA326480) | marine metagenome | isolation source: seawater | place: Mediterranean Sea | collected 2009 | reverse complement strand
GGAGGTTGTCATAACCCTTGTAAAATGATTTATGTTGCCTCCTACAATTATCACCGCACCCACCTCTGCTATGCCCCTTCCAAAACCTGCTAAGGCCACAGTGATTAATGTGTAGCGTGCGTCCCAAATCAATGTCTTTATAATTTGTAATTTTGAAATTTTTAGTGATTTAAAAAATTCAGAGTATTCATTATTCAAATCTTCAATTACTTGCCTCGATAAAGCTAATACAATTGGCGTTATAATTATGGATTGAGCAATTATCATTGCTGAAGGCGTGTATAAAATATTCATCCATCCAAACATGCCAGATTTTGAGAGTAGCATATAAACAGCAAGACCAACCACAACTGGTGGTAAAGCCATAAAACTATTAATTATAATTAATACAATTCCTCTTCCATAAAATTTGCTTACAGCTAAAATTGAACCTAAAGAAAAACCAACTAAACATGCTACAATAAGTGCAACTAAGCTTACTTTCAGAGATAATAATACTATTTCTAGGATATTTGCATCCAGAGTGATAATAAGATTAAATGCTAATCTAAATGCTTCAACAAATTCTATCATATATAATTACTAATATTTTGATTAATAATTATAAATATATTTTTTATTTATTTTGAAATTCTTTTCTAAATTTAAGAACTATATCCCATCGATCTTGAATAAATTTTGGTTTACTCTTTGTATTGGAGACACTTTTGATATTTTCAGTAATGTTATTATTTTTAATATTTTGTTTCTGAGTTATTTTTTTTGAAACTTTAGTACTTTTTGATAAGTTAATTGAATAATTATTTTTTATATATTCTGGCTTTGCAATTGGTAAAGTTAAATGTGCTTTTATAAAACTTTCTTTGTCATTCGAAAATTCTGAGCCTTCCCAAGCTGCAAGAACTTTCTGATGGTATTTAATATTCTTTTTTGGGTCGGAAGAGTGATAGTGTTTGATAGCTAAATTCCAATCTGTATGAGTAGAAAAAAGCTTTTTTAAAAAATCTGCTGCGTAATTAATATTTATCACAGGATCAAAAGCTTGCTCTAGCGAAGCAAAATTATCAGAATGCCATTTTAAACTAATTTGCATACAACCAACATCCATATTCACATCACCTATTTTTAAATATCTTTTGACATATTGGATTGCATCAGATTTCTTCTCAAAGAAGAGGCCTTCACCGGCATGATTTACAGTCCATGGCCATCCCCTTTTTGGATTATTGCCAATTATTCTTCCTGCTTCTACATTTGAAATACTTGATAGCAAGCCAGCTGGAAGATCTTTTTTTTCTTCAGCTACAGCAGCTAAATACTCACAATCAGTAACTGTTTTTGCAAATATACTGGAATTTGAAAATTGCAAAATTAATAGAATTAGAATTAATTGAAAAAATTGTTTTTGATACATTTTTACTGCTAGTCAATATTTAAACTTCAATCAGCAATTGTTATGCCAATTTTTATTTAACTATTTTGCATCTCTGTCGTTTTTAAATTTATGGAATTAGGCGTGTTAAATAAAATTGATAGAGAATTGAATAACTCAGGAAATAAAAATCCTGATCAAAGCACTAATGATGAAAATTATGAAGAAAAACAAAACAAAGGTTTTTCTAATAATTTCTTTTATAACTCACCAAAAGAGTATAAGGCTTCAACACTTGATTGGCTTGCAGGACAAGCAAGGATCTAATCTAATTATGGTACTCGAGAATGGCTGAAGAAGAAAATAAAGAAGAAGTTGATCTAGGCGAAAAATTAGAAAAACTCGTTGAAGAAATCAAAGAAGTGATGGAAAGAAGAAAAGAAAGAATTGCTGAACTAAGAGCCGAAATTGAACGTATCGAGCAAGATAATGTTAGCTTAGAAAATACAATAGGAGAGCTTCTTAAAGGATTTTAATTTATCAGTCCTCATTCTCTATTATTTCATCTTTATCGTCAGGTCCAGGTAAATAAGCTTTGCCTTGTATAGCTCTTGCACCTAATTCATCAGAAATATGCTTATTGTCTCCCATAAACTTTGACAATTCATTTTCTACCTTTTTTTCTGCGTCTTCGGGAGTGTCGGCTTCAATTTCAGCAACACCATCAATAATCCAATGCACTTTTACCTTCATGTAATTCTCCTAATCTTTCAACATTTCAATTTTTTCACCTTTTCTAAGTTTTTCAAACATTTCAGACGCTTGACTTTGGATTTCAACAATTTTTTCATTATCTACATCACTCAAAATTTCATCTCTTTTGTCTTTAGCTCCTTCTTCTCCAAAAGCTGCTGCTATGGAGTAAAATAAATACGATTTATTATAATCTTCTTCAGGCATGATTTTCAAATAATATTTTCCAAAGTTTAAAAGAGAAGCTTTATCACCAGAATTTATTTTTTCTAAGATAAATAATGATACTCTTTCTCTAATTTGCTGATGGCTCTCTTCAGGAACTAGTTCCAAAATTTTTTCTAGCACCTTATCTGCTTTTTCTAAACCGCTAGCGTAAGATAGCCAAGTCCAATATAAAGCTTCACTGTAATTTTGGGCCCTTCCAAGTCCATTTCTTACAAGTATAGCATAATTAAATTGGGCATCCATGTCTCCAGAAACAGCTAATTCTTCAAAAATATCTGCTGCTAATGCATAATCTTTACTTTTGACAGCTTCTACACCTTTTTGAAATTGGACAAAATTTGGGTCTTCATCAGAAGAATTATTTTCTTGAGCAAAGCTATATAAAGAAAAATATGAAACTATCAAAAGAATATAAAGAATAATCTTCATTATCGACCAGCCATCATAACTAATTGAAGATACATCACTCTTAATTTAAATTTAGAGTCCTTTTTTTTCTCGTAGACAACTACTTTAGGTCTATCAGCCCTCGGCTTCTCAAAATCTAAAAAAATATCTTGTGGCAAAAAAACTCCATTCTTTTCTAGAGTACTTTTGGGATCATTAGCGAAAGAATGGTAAAATTCGGGATCAATCCATATGCAAGCTAGAACTCTACCAAGAATATCAGGAAGTTTAGTTCTGACTTCTTCTTTATCTTCTAAAATAGTTTTATCATCGACGAGTTTTACAGTTGCAACATGAGATGATTTTTTTATTGCTGGCGCATGTAACTTTGGTGTTGGAACCAGTGCAGTAGATTGATTTTTATTTGTCATATTCCAAGTTATTACTATAAATCTTTCAAGTTATAAAATACAGATCACTATAATTTTTACAAGTCTTTAGATGGCATATCTCTTGCAGTGATTATTCATATTCAGTAAAGGACTTATTTAATGTTAGGTATTATTAGATCAGGTATAAATGTTGCGCAGCACGAACTTTCTTTAGTCTCAAACAATTTGGCTAATTCAAAGACCACAGGCTTTAAAACAAGTGCTGGCAGATTTCACGACCAGTATAGTTTAGCATTGGATGGCATAACACCTGCAAGTGGTATGGGCAGCAATATAGCTAAATCATCTAGAATTCACTCTCAAGGTGCACTTATCCAGACAGATGGTGCTCTAGACTTATCAGTAATTGGTAATGGAATGTTTGTTCTTGGTCCTCCAGAGGGTATTAATAAGCCCTATTATACAAGAGATGGAGCTATAAACCTTGATGAAAAAGGCAATCTTCTTACTTCAGATGGACTTCCATATTTAGGAAGAATTCAAACAGAAAATGGTCTTACTCAAAACCTATCATCTATTAACATACCATTTAGTACTTTGAATGATAATGGAGAGAGAATATTAGTCTCTAATATCAAAGTTTTCCCATCAGGCATCATTGAAGCAACTTATGGGATGAAAACAGTCAAAAGAATTGGACAACTTGCTCTAGCAAGATTTTCTAATCCTTCTGAACTTAAAGAACTTGGAACTAATAGATTTAAAGAAACTGATAAAAGTGGTGTCCCATTAATTGGAAGTGGTGATGAAGACGGTTTTGGAAAATTTCAAGCTGGTTCCATTGAAAGTTCAAACACCGATGTTACTAACGAATTAACTACTATGATTAAAGCCCAACAATTATTTAGTGGCGCTTCAAGATTACTTCAAACTGAAGTTGAAATGGTAAGAAGTATAATGGGTTGATTTATCTAATTGGAAGTATCCAAGATATATCTTCTACTTTTGCTTTAATACTATCAGTTATTGTTAACACACCATGATTATCTATTTGAAGGTATTTATCCAATAAAAGAACTAATTGAAGAGGTCTATCAACATTATTTTTTAATGCACTATGCACTTGATCAAATAAAATAGGTGGCACAGACAAATCTGCATTCATAACTGGCCTCTCAGAAGAAATTAATATTTCTCCGTTAATATTATTTGTATCAGGCTTCATTATTACATTGCAATTACCTCTTGCTATATTGACTAAGCCACACGATAAATGAAGCTCTCTCCTATTTTCAAAGCCTATAAGTTTCAAATCAGCTGAGAAGACAGAAATACTTATAGTGCTCATTTTCTGTTTTTTAAACATATAGGACTAGTCTATTTTTTGAATAAATTCTCTTAATCTGGATATAGCACTTTTCTTTATTTGAGATACTCTGCCAGTCGTTATTTGTAAAACTTCGGCAATTTCATAAACATTCAACTCTTCAACATAATATAGTTGAACTAACATAGCCTCTCTTTCAGGAAGTGTTTTAAGAGCTTCAACTAAGTTTTCTCTAAGTTCAGTATCAGATAGCTCATCCTCAGGGCTTTGATCATTAGAAGCAAACCAAATTGAAAATTCATCATATACACTATCCAAAGATTGATGTGTATTAGCTGCAAAGGCTTGTTCCCAATTATCTAATTCAGATGCCTCTAAACCCATATCTTTCGCTATTTCACTGTTTTTAGGTTCTCTTTGAAACTGTCTTGATAACTTTTCAAAACTTATATTGTATTTTTGTTGCATTTGAATAGTGGTTCTGCAGAGGTTTGAATTGCGTCTGAGATGATCTACGATTTCACCTCTAATTCTTATTCCAGCATAACTTGCAAAAGAAACACCTTCTTTAACTACATAGTTTTGAGCTGCTGTAACCAAGCCATACATTCCAATTTGGATTAAATCTTCAATTTCAACAGCAGACTTAACTCTTCCATGCATGTGCCAAGCGATTTTCCTTACAAGGCCCATATTGTTTTCAATTAATGCATTAATATTTTTTGGGGTTTCAGAGTATGTCTTAATATCCATAAAAAAATTTATATATGTTATTCAAAAAAACAGATACCCTTTTTATCATTCCTCGGTGCTTTCAACATTACTCCAGCTAACTTTTGAAATGCAATACCCTCTTTAGACTTTCTATTATGTATCATAACAGGTTTTTTCATTATAACTGCCTGTTTTAACACTTTTGACATAGGCAAGAAACCGGCATAATATGCTCTCGCATCTAAAAATTTATGAACTAGATTTTTAGAAAAAACTTCAAAATTTTGTTTTGCTTCCAGTTCACTAGAGGCTTTATTAATGAAAATTGAAAATTTCTTAACACCTTTTTCTTGATTTAGAATTTTGATTAAAGAATAAGCATCCATCATACTAGTTGGCTCTCCCTCTAAGACAATTAACACTTGATCAGAAGCAGAGACGAAATCAAGAGTACTATCAGCGCCTCCAGCTGCACAGTCTGCAACAAGTATATCTGTTTCATTTGAAAGATCCTGCATTCCTCTTATAACTTTATATCTATCCTTTTCCTGAGCGTTTAAAATATCATTTACCGCTGTGCCGCCAGCAATAAACTTGAGATTGTATGGGGCTTCAATAATCAAATCACTAACTAATGCAGACCCATCTAAGTAATTAGCAATATTCAATTTAGGATTAATTCCCAAAAGCACATGTGAATTTGCCATTCCAAAATCAGCATCTAATAAAACTACTCTTTTACCTGCCTGTGCTAGAGCTAAAGCAAGGTTTACTGAAACAGTTGTTTTGCCAACTCCACCTTTTCCGCTAGCTATTGCTAATGCTAATGACATAATATTACATCCGTAAAGATTTTTAGCAGTTCTCTTTTAAGTATTGAGTTATTATATTTTCACTCGATACAGCTAATGAACCAACTATATTATTTGTACCAGTAATAATTCCAATTTTTGAGTCTAATTCAGATAATTTTGAAAATTCTTCTGGACCTATTTCACATTCATCTAATTTAGACAGAGCTATTATTGGTTCAAGTTTTTCTGCAGCTTTATAAAGGCTGTCAATAAGCTTGTTACTACTACCACCCGGAACTGCCATTATAACACATACATTTTTATGTCCGAAGATTTTCTTAGATGATGCTATGCTTTCAATTGATTCCGATAAATTTGTTGATACATCTACAATAGTTTTCTGACTATCAAACTTATGTTCAGGCACTTTATTTTTTGCAACGATGGACGTCTCCAAATTAAGTAGTCTAGCATATCCTCTTAAACTATCACTTATTTGGCCATTACCATTATTGATTTCTGACAAAATCATTGAATTTGATTTAGTTGTGTCTGCAAGTAACGCTGCTAATTTTGCAGCCAACGTAGTTTTACCACTTCCAGAAGGACCAATTATGTAAAATATTTGTTTGTCTTTTAAATTTTCTATGTCATTTGGAACTAGTGTTTTTGCTAATGATCTTAAAAAAGAAACTCGACCACTTTCAAAATCTTTTCCTAGAAAGCTTTTCTCAAGTCTTTTCACAACTTTTGGACTAAAACCAGATTGCCTAAGCTTTAATGCAGATGTTGAAGCAATATTATCATTTAGGTTCTGAGGCTCAGTAACAACGACACCTGACAACATATTTTTAATTTCTTGTATTTCAGTTCTGAGTGCAGACAACTGTGCTGTGCTTGCACCTGTATCATTGAATGCTTCTTCTAGTTGTAAAGGCTTATCTTGATTTAATAATTGATCATTCAACATCCTACTTTCAAAAATTTTTGAAAACTGTTGACTTGGCTTTAATCTCCTTGGAGTTGTCGAAACATTCTCTGTGGTAGCTGTCATATGAACTTTACCATCTTTATGTTTTGTAGAAAGAATTACAGCGTCATCACCTAACTTTGATATTATATCATCCATTGCAGATGAAGTATCTTTCGCTATTACTGTTGTAGTTGTCATTTTATCCTCCATTATTCTTTTTCTATGTCTTCGCCTATAGACGCAACAATATTGATTTTCCTATTATCTGGCAGTTCAGTGAAACCCATTACAATTATATCCTCTATATGTTGTCTAACTATTGAGGATATTTGTTTTCGAATTGCAGGCGAAACAACTAAAGCTGCTTGCTTTCCTTCTGCACCAATCTTTTCATTTGCTTGAACTAGAGAAGTTATTAATTTTTGAGCCAAAGCATTATCAAGTACTAATCCCTCTTCACCACTTTGGCGAACCATACCAATTAGCATATGCTCTAACCCTGAAGAAAAGGTTATTACTGGTAAAGGGTCATTTAAAGGTGCCAATCTTTGAATTAGTAAACCAGCTAAGTCAGGTCTTAACGCCTCTGCCATATCTTGAATACTCATATTAGTTAAATTCATTCCTGATAAAGTTTCTAAAACCTGCCTGAGATCACTTATTGGAACTCTTTCATCTAATAGCAACCTTAAAACACCTGTCAAACTATGAAGTGGTACAATTTTTGGGATCACCGATTGAACTAGTTGAGGCGCACTCTCTGATAAATTGTCTAATAATGACTGTACATCGTCTTGTCCAATTAACTTTCCGGCATTCCTAAATAGTATTCTGCTAAAATGTGTTGCAAGAACTGATTCTGGTTCGACAACCATATAGCCATTTGCCTCTGCCTCTGCTTTTTTATGACTTTCAATCCAAATTGCTTCCATTCCAAAAGAAGGATCTATAACCTCAATACCAGATATTTTAACTTTGCTATTATCTCCTGGTATTGCTAATTTTCTGTCTGGATAAATTGTATCCTCACCAACAATTGTCTGACCAACTCTAATTCTATACTGGTTTGCAGGAAGCGTTAAATCATCTTTAACCCTCACAGCAGGGATAATAAAACCAAGATCTTTAGAAACTTGCTTTCTTATACCCGTTATTCTATTTACCAACGGACCACCACTTTCTTCATCAACCATCCCTATCAACCCATAACCAAGCTGAACAGAAATAGGTGAATTATCAGCAATTTCAGATAAATTAATTTTTTCTTCAGTTTCTTTTTCTTCTGGGGCTGACAGCTTCTCTAATTCTTGTTCTTCTTCAATGGTTTCTGATCTACGTGAAAGAAAGCTGGCTAATGCAGCTCCAAATCCAGCAATCAAAAATAAAGTATTTGGCATACCTGGAACAATTCCTATAAGGATTAAAACTCCTGAAACTGGGAGCCATGCTCTGGAAAGGTTCATTTGCTTACTAATGTGTTCGCCTAAATTCTGTGTTTCAGATACACGTGTAACTATAATCGCAGTAGCGATGGCTAAAAGTAATGAAGGTATTTGTGCTACAAGACCATCTCCAACTGAAAGAAGAAAATATGTATTAGCCGCCTCTTCTATGCCTAAACCATGTAGCCATATACCAATAATTAGACCACCCAAAATATTAATAATTAAAATTAAAATACCGGCTATAGCATCACCTTTAACAAATTTAGACGCACCATCCATTGATCCGTAAAAGTCAGACTCTTTTGAAATTTCTTCCCTTCTTTGCTTTGCCTCTTCTGTGGTTAGAGCTCCCGCATTTAAATCGGCGTCAATAGCCATTTGTTTTCCAGGCATTGCATCAAGAGTGAATCTAGCAGAGACCTCTGAAACACGACCAGCACCTTTTGTAATTACTAGCAGGTTAATTATGACTAAAATGATAAATACAAAAATACCAACAACATAATTCCCAGCAACAACAAAAGCTCCAAAAGCTTCGATAACTTTACCAGCTGCATCTGTACCAGTGTGACCTTGGCTAAGCACAACTCTTGTCGATGCTACATTCAAACCCAGTCTTAATATGGTTGCAAAAAGCAAAATGGTTGGAAAACTTGAAAAATCTAATGGCCTAAATGCATTCATTGCAACCATCAGGATTAGTAAAGAAAGTAAAATATTACTTGTGAAAAATATATCTAGTAAAAAAGATGGTAAAGGTAGAACCATCATTGCAACAAGCATTAATATCCCAAGAGGAAGTCCCATATTTTTTATTACTGGACTTATTTGATGAAGCCCAAAACGTCTAAGTGTCATTTCCATGACGCATTCTCCTGGTCAAAATTATGACTATTTACCATAATTACAAACCTTGCAAAAATGTAAGTAATTGCCTTGATCTGAAGCTTATTTGTAAAATTTTTTGTCATTTAAATTATAATTCTTTCTAGTTAAATAAGTATCAATTTAAACTTTCTCTTATTCATGTAAGGCAAGTTATATGCCAACCAAATTTAAGTTGAATAATTGATTAATTAAAGTTTACTGGCATGAAATATGCATTCCAAAATGTTGATATTCGAATAGATCATTATGGAGTAAGTTCATGAACAACAAATTAAAAAAGAATTTTTACTTATTAACTTCAACTTGTTTGATTTCGGGATCTTTCTTGTTTACGGGTTGTAGTTATCAACCTGATATATCTTATAACAATGGAGCTAAAGATCCTTTATCATCTTTTGTAAACACCCTTAAACCCGAAAGTAACGAAAAAACTAAATCCACTTCTAGCCAAACTGATAATCTAATAGTAGCTCAGCAGGTTTTAGATGCTTCAGTAGAGGAAATACCAACACTGACTGCTGTAGGATATGCTGTTGTTAGTACTCAACCAGGCAGATCAGATGCTCAAAAAAGATTAATGGCTATAAGAGCCGCAAGAATGGCTGCTATGAGAGACCTCGCTGAGCAAATTCATGGATTGCAAGTAGACAGTAATACTACAGTTGTTGATTTGATGGTTCAAAATGATACTTTTAGAGGTGTTGTAACTGGTACAATTAGAGGAGCCAGAACAGTAAGAATTAATCCGACAGGTGCAGACACTTATGAAATAGTATTAGAGATTGATCGCGAAATGATGACTTATCTCTTAAGTGTTGCGAGGCAAGCATAATTTTAAAGAACTTTTCAAAGATTTTTAATAAATGTTAAAATTTTTTATAAAACTTAATTTTCTTCTTTATATAACTTTCCCATTTTTAGTTTATGGGCAGGTAAAATTTGTGGAAGTAACAGGCCGTTCTGTAATTGAAGATAATTCTCCGCTTCTCTCTAAGAATACCGCCTTAGAGGATGCTTTATATCTAGCAGCACTTGAAGGAGGCGCAAAAGTTTCTGGATACAGCCTTATAGATAATTTTTCAAATTTAAGAGAAGAAGTTATTGTCCAACCAGCTTCAGGTATTCTTGACTATACAATTATAGATGAGATCATTTCTGATCAGCATTATGAAGTAACAATTAGAGCTTTAGTTGGAAAAAATAATAATCAAATAGGATGCTCTTCTAGAAAAATATCAACATTGATCGCTTTTAAACCAGCGATATACATAAACCAAAGCTCTCCAGCATGGTCTCAATACCTACCAAATCAAATTTACACAAAAATGATCGAAGACTTATCTGTATTTAATGAACTCGAAATAATTAATGCAAATGATACAAAACTAAATATTAATAATAAAAAATTAACACTCAATGATTTTGATTATAATGTTTTAACTGGCGACGTTGTTAATTATAAACCTGCAGATCTATCTCTTGAAGCTAAATATATAATTGAGCCTACACAACGTCTTCACTCAACAAATCTATCAACTTTAAAATTAGAAGAATACTTAAAGATTACAACTAATATTATTATTAAAGACATCAGCAATAATAAAGAGATTTACAATACCTCAAAAGATGCATTAAGTTATATTGGTCCCAGGAAGACACTATTTAAGACAATAAATGTGCTAAGTCGCCCCGAAAGAAAAAATATAATAAATAGTTTAACGAATGCCTTCAATGATATCCCATCAGAAATTAATGAGAATTTAAAATGTGTAAGTTTAGCTTCGATCGCACAATCTTCAGATACTGAAAATACGATTAAAGTTAACCTTGGTTCCAACCAAGGAATTAGTCTCGGTAATTTGGCTCTTTCAGAGTCAAGGGATACACCATTTTCAGTTTTTGAAGTAGTTGATGTTGGGCCAAATCAATCTAGTTTAATGCCTTTAAATTTATCGCGTAACATTAAAACCTATTATGGAAAAACAATTACCTTTATGGAGTTTTAAATGAAACAATTTAAATTTTTAAAAGTTTTCATTTTTTTAATCATTATAAAGTTAACAACATTCAATTTTGCTCTAGCATCTGAGCCTATTGTTGTCTTAGAGTATTCATCTCATAGTACTGAAAAAACTGGATTAAACAACAGTAACGCTTTTATTTCAAATCCAAATTTTTCATCTAAACATCGTGTTAAAGAAAATGAAACACTAGGTCATATTCTTTACTCTTACTATGGCAAAAGCGGATTAAATCTAAGAATTGTTGAAATGGCAATAGTTGAATTCAATTCTAAATCGTTTAGAAATAGAAATCCAAATTTTCTATTTGCTGATCAAAATTTATATCTACCATCTCTTAATGAAATGAAAAATCTTGTTTTAGGCAAATCAAATAAAAAATTGCAACCAGAGCAAAGTAATGACACCAGCTCACATATTTATTTTTTTGGTGGTTAGAAGATGTTAAAATTAAAAATTGTAATTATTAAATCGTTATTACTTTTACTAATACTTAATACATCTCAAGCATTAGCAATTTCTGGCAAAGAAATAAAAGAATTAATTAAAGAACATCTTTTAATACAAGGTATTACAAGCAACCCTCTTATTAGAGAGAGTAGACAGTTTAAAGACTGTAGCCATAAGTTAAATATTGAAAATCCATATGATAGTTTTAGAACTGTTGTAGTTTCTTGCAAAACTCCTCTAAAATGGCAAGTTTCTATAAGAACAAATGCTGAAAGCAAGCTTCAAACAAAAAGCAAATCAAAAAATTCAGAAGGTTTTAAAAATATTAAACTAATAACCTTAAAGCATAATTTGAAAAAAGGTGAATTAATTCAAGAGAGTGATTTAAAATTTGATTACAGAAATAATAGTGTAGGCAATGGATATTTTATTAATAAAAAAATATTAATTGGCCGAGAAATTATCCAGAATTTATCAAGAGGACAAATTATTAAAGTTAGGCATTTAAAAGAAAGGTTTACAGTTGTTGAGGGACAAGCAATAATTATATATGCTGATTTAAATGGCATTAATGTCAAAATGGATGGAAATGCACTTCAAAATGGTCATTTAAACGAATGGATAAAAGTAAGAAACAATAGTTCTGGCAAAGTTGTTGAAGGTAAAATTATAAACGAAAAAAAAATTTTAATTAATTTCTAAAATAAATGAAGGTTATGACGTTAATATGATTACGGAGATTAAAATGATAGATCAAATACAGAAAACATTAGCAAAAATTGATCCTCAAGTGAACAAAAGTTCTAAGGATAGTATTAGTCCTAAACTTGAGAAATCATCTGTTATTCCTATTCCTGCTGATGGAATAGATAGTGCTGATTTAAGTAAATTAGCAAAACTAGATAACGTAGCGGGATTATCAAAATCAGCTCCAATAGATTATGACCAGGTTAATGAAATTAAAAATGCAATAGCTAATGGTGATTATCCAATTGATGCAGATCGAATTGCAGACGCGCTAATGGACTTTTACAGAGAGATGAAGAACTAAGTCAATTTAAAATTAAATAATATAAAATGACTGAAATTTCATCATTGATTTCAATTTTAAGCACTATTGAGTTAAAGCTTAATGGTGCTTTAGCTGTTTCTAACAATCCTAAAAATTTTAATGATCAAATCAGCGAGTTAGATAAATTACTAGAAGCGTTAAATGCATTAATTATTGAAAAAAATAATGAACACCAATTTACTGATGAAGAAAATGAACTTTTAAAAAAAATATCCAATTTAATTATTGAAGTTGAAAAAATAAATAAAAATAAATTGGGTTTTTTTGATTCGCTCAATAAGTATTTTTACGATAATGTAAATAAATAAACTAATCTTTATTTGAGGATTGTATGGATCTTCCGTTTGCAGCATCTGATACATATTCATTTTTTGTTTTAATGATAACTTTTGGAATGCTTATTATTGGTTTTGCAATAATAATTTTTCTAAATATTCTATACATAAAAAATAATAAAATTAAAAATGAGGAATTCTATTCTCAAATCAATAAATCATTTTCTGAATTAAAAGAAAGTGTTGATGCTTTAGGGTTGATGTTTTCTAAGATTAAAGACAATCTAGAAGATTTTAAATCTGATAAAAAGTCTCATGAAAATTTATTGAGTGACTTTAAATCTGAAATTACCAGAATAGCTGACGGTATCTCTGGTCAAGACACTATGACAAAAGCAATCGATCTTGCACGCAGTGGCTCTAGTGCTGAAAAGATAGTAACTGAAACTGGGTTGTCAAAATCAGATGCAGAAGCCTTGATAAGATTTCATAAAAAATAAGCTTACATTTTAAATTTTGATAACTTGCATTCTATTATAGTTACCTTATTATTTTCTTTCACTGTTAAGCTTGCTGTATCTCGATTTATACGAACATTTTTATTTTTGAAAGTAATTAAAACTTCTTTTCCTGAAACCTTGTTGATCTCTACTGAGGCATTATAAGATTGATTGTATTTCAATTTAACATTTGACCCCTTTTTTACTTTTCCAAGTATTATCTCATTGATCCCGGTTGAATTATTTCCGCAGTTGAAATTTTCATAGTTAAAACGAGAAAATTGATCACATCCAGAAATTATAAGTATAAATAATATTAAAAATAGAATATTATTTTTTATCATTGTTGACTTCAGAAGAAATTGTGTCAGAAAGTTCCTTTAGCTCATCTGCTAAGTTCTCTTCATCTTTTACCTCCTCAGACGCAACTTCTTCTGTCTTTTCCTCAGCAGTTTCGTCCTTATTATCCTCTTTATCTTCGACCGCGTCTTGAGCTTCAGTTTCAGTTTCAGCTTTTTCTGAATTTTCAGCTTGTGTTTGTTCAGAAGCATCAGAAGTAACCTTATCACCTTCATCAGCCTTATTTTCTTCTGTTTCAGAATTTTTATCAGATTTATCAACATCAACGTATTCAGCTTTCTTACTTTCTACTAGCTTTTCACCGTCTGTAGCATTTACGTCAATTATTATACCGGGAGGAAATCTAACTCCATTTACTTCACCGGCTTCAATCATTCTTAATCTTCTCCATTCATTATCTTTATTTTCACTATTTTGTGCTTGGGCACCTTCAGTGTTTTTATCTTTGTTATTATTTTCCTCTGGTGCTTTAGACCATGGCATTGCATGTTCAGTTGGCTCATCTCTTAATTCTAATGTTCGCAATCTCAAGATATATACCCTGGCTGCTAATAAAGAGAGCCTCTTTATATCCTCTCCTTCTGTTTCAAGCTGTTTCTGTATTAACAAATTCATTTCATCATAAGGCTTGCCTTCTAAAGCTTTTAAATATCTGTCTCTCATGGAAACAATTTCAGGGTCAAGAGTAATTGAAGATCCAGGACCTCCACTATTTGCTACAACTGTACTCATTTTTATTCCTTTTAAAAATATTTGGCATTAGATTTGCAAATTCTACACCAAATTTTGGTTTTAAATTATAAAAATTGTAAGTTTTATAGGAATTTAAATGTCTGGCATAAAGCAATACCTCGATATACATTCACAAGCCCTAAGTTTAAGAAACAAGAAAAACGAAATTATTGCTTCTAATATAGCTAACGCTGCGACACCTAACTATAAGGCTAGAGATCTAGACTTTAATATGGAAATGTCACGTCACCTAAAAACAGGTAAGTTAACAATAACTGATGAGAAGCATATTCCTTTAATGAGGCCTGTAAGTCATAAGGGTGTTTCTTTCAGGGAACCACTGCAGCAATCTTTAGATGGAAATACAGTTGAATTGGCAGTTGAACAAATGGAATTTTCAGAAAACTCCATTCGCTATTCTACAACGTTGAGTTTTTTAAATAGTAAAATTTCAGGGTTGATGTCAGCCATTAGGGGAGAGTAGAAACCATGTCAAACATAAAAAATGTTTTTGATATCTCAGGAAGAGCAATGGCTGCTCAACTAGTCAGATTAAATACAGTAGCAAGTAATTTAGCAAATGCAGGAAATATAGCAGGCAGCAAAGAAGAAGCCTATAAGTCTATTAAACCAGTATTTGAAACCAAATTTGCAGAACATGCAAAAACATCTGGGTTAGCGACTGTTGATGCAGTTGAAGTAAAGCAAGTAAGTGCAGAACCAGAAAAAAGTTTTATGCCTGAACATCCTCAAGCTGACAGTGACGGATATGTTTACAAGGCAGCTGTGAATGTTGACCAGGAGATGGTGGAAATGATGGAGGCTGGCCGTCAATATCAAAATAATATTGAAGTAATTTCAACAATCAGAGCTCTCATGATGAGAACTCTGAGTTTAGGAAAATAAAATTCTAGGAGTAATTTAGATGTCAAATATAGACCCTTCCCAACAATCGTTATCAGCGATCTTAAATAAATTAGGCATTAATTCATCAGAAAAATCAAATATGCCTAAGGCAAAAGACCAACTTGGCCAAGAAGATTTTTTGAAATTGATGACAACACAACTACAAAACCAAGACCCTTTTGCTCCTATGGAAAATGGTGAATTTATTGCTCAAATGGCTCAATTTTCTACCGTAACAGGCATTACAAGCATGGATGAATCTCTTAAGAATGTAGCAGCCAAACTTGGTGAAACACGAATAGCTACTGCTGCAAATATGCTAGGTCATTCAGTGCTAGTACCAGGAAAAATTGCAAGAGCTGACGACGATGGATCAGTAAATGGTGTAATCGATCTCCCATCTGCCTCCACAAACGTTAATGTAGTCTTTAAATCTCAAAATGGTGAAATAATCGATACAATTAATCTTGGAAACCAGTCTTCTGGCCTAGTTGGATTTGCTTGGCATGGAGCTCCAAAGGACATGATTGAAAATGACGAACCTATCTTCGTTGAGGCATATGCAAATTCAGGTAAAGGTATGGAGGGCGTAAGTTCTTCAATATTTGCAGAGGTTCTTTCATCATCAGCAGGAGATGGTGACAGCGGCGTAATGTTAGACGTCAGAGATTATGGCACGATAAGTGCAAACGAAGTTATTAAATTTAGAATGTAATTAATTTAGACGAAGCAGGAGAAATAACAGATGTCATTCTATACAGCCCTTACAGGACTAAACGGTGCTTCAGCCGATATATCAGCAACATCAAACAATATCGCAAACGTTGGTACTACTGGATTTAAAAGAAGTAGAGCGGAATTTGGTGATATTTTTGCAACCTCCCCGTTACAAAACGCTTCGTCTTCGATTGGTTCTGGTACAATTCTTAAAGGTATTAAACAGCAGTTTACTCAGGGTAATATTTCTTCATCCTTGAACGCTCTTGACCTTGCGATTTCTGGTCAGGGATTTTTTGCATTGAAACCCTCTTTGACATCTGCGCAGATTGTTTATACACGAAATGGTTCTTTGAGTGTTAACGATGATAGATATGTTGTTGACTCTGCTGGTCAGTATTTATTAGTTTTCCCAGTGAACAATGATGGATCTGTAACTGCAAAAGATATTATAAGTGCCTCACCACTTCAACTTCCAGTTACATCTGGTGAGCCTCAAGCGACGAACAATATCCAAATAGGTGTGAACGTTCCTGCTGGAGCAGAAGTTGTAACAGAAAAAACAGCTTTTGCAGATGGTTACGCCTTTAACCCAGCAAACCCTGAAACATACAATAACTCAACTTCGATCACAATCTTTGATGATTTGGGTAACCCTACAATTGCAACAATATACTTTATCAAAACACAAACAGCTTCTGCGGAAGATCCAACTAATAAAGTTATGACAAAACTTGTTATTAATGACACAGTTATTGATCCTGATCTTGTTAAATCTATAGATGACGCGGGCAGGCAGCAGTTCATCGACAAATTTGGTAATATTACAACAAGAGTCCCTGATGATAACTACTTCCTGGAAGGAAAAGGATCAAAACTTTATAAAGCTGATGACTTAAAAAACAGAGTAGACTCATCACCTGCCCAAATAAAAGGCGAAATTAGTGAATTTGATTTTGGAGAAGAAGGTGACAGACTAGTTGAAATTGTTACTGATCCAATGCAATTTAAGGCGACACGTGAAGCTGGAAATACTGATTCGAGAGTTTACTGGGGTAAAAATTTCCTTACTCTGAATGTCGATAACGGTGACCAGCCTCTTAACATTGATTTAAATCCTGGCAAGTACAACGCTGACCAATTAGCAGCTGAAGTACAAAGAGCTATAAATGCTGCTTATGGGGATGATAAAAAAGTTCAAATTGTTCAAAACGTTGACGATACTGTAAATATTCAGTTTTACAAATTACAAGCTGACGGATCATCTTCAGGTCTAACTACTGCCATCAACGTGGATTTATTAACTGATAGTTATGTATCATCAACTGAGGCTATAAACCTAACAGGTGCCTCACCTGACTTTACAAGAAATCAATTTTTGGCACACAGCCAAACTAAGGTTAACGAAGCTCTCAATCAATACGCAGTCAATAAATACGATGTTGTATCAAATGCCCAAACACTTGGTGTTGCCAACAAACTCTTTGCAAGAAGTGCTGGAGAAACAATGTCCGAGGTTTTAGAAGCGACACAAATCGTAACTGTTGAACACAGAACGAGTACAAATACTGATGGTTCTTCTGATGCTGCTACTGATAGATATGTTGTTTATTCATATTATGATAAGAGACCAAACCTTTCAGTATACGATTCATTACAAAATGTAGCGAATGACTCTGGAAATACATTTGAATTCAGCGCTACTGAGAACACTTTAAAAATTTACACTACTGGTGCTCCAGCTGGACTTGCAAGTGGTGATAAAATAAGGGTTGCCGGATCTCAAGCTGCAGCTGATGTTGATGCGGCAGACACTGATATAACAAAATTTGATTTTCTCAATGGCCGTGAGTTTACTGTGAGTAGTGTTAATACAACCGCCACAAGACCATTTATTCTCGTAAATACAACAGGATTAACTTTTCCAGATGACGCATTTAGTCTTAAAAGTGCAAAATTTAGAGTGCTAAGTGATCCATCCACTAAAGTAGAAGCATATTTTGAAGGTGCCGATAACGTTTTTGAAGGTGCAGAGGTAAATTTTAATAGTAAGAAAATTGCACTCCGAGAAATTGGTTCTACAAACAAGCATGCGTACACTAACTCTCAAATTGCAGGTCATGGTGTCGTTGATACTTCATCTTTGAATAACACAGACACATTTACTCGCACAGCTCACGAATTCCAGGTTGGCGACGAAGTTATTTACACAGCTGCGGGAACCGCTCGAACTGGGCTTACATCAGGTACTAAATACTATATACAAAATGTACCTAATGCTAACAGTTTCAAAATTTCTGCAACTAAAGGTGGAGCAGCAATAACAATCCCTAATGGTGCGACAGAAGGCAATGCTAACGATGTTTTCATGAAGACGAATAATGCTGCTACAGGTGGTATTTTTAAAATTAAATCCACACATGAATTTGACAATCTTCAAACTGTAACTGAAACAGCTAAAACAGTTACAACTGTTTCAAATGCAACTTCTGAAATCACAGGATTAACTAACCATGGTTTTGTAACTGGTGATAAAGTTACTTATACATCTTCTTCTGCTGCTGGTGGATTGACTACTGGATCTTCATACTTTGTAATCAGAATGGACGATAATAATTTTAAATTAGCCACAACTCATGCAAATGCTAAGGCAGGCACAGCAATAAATATTAGTGGAAATGGAGATGCTGCCGATACATTTACTAGAACTGAAAGAGACTCTATTGGAGTGTTAGGCTTAAATGATTTATTGACAACAACTGACTGGGTTGATGAAAAGAACCCACCTGTAAAAGTTGCATATGATGAAATCAATCAAAGACTAAACTTTAATGTTGATAGAAATGTTTTAGGTACTGGAACTGACAGTAACTTTAACAGCTTTGCAATCTACGGTGGCGCTACGGCTACAGCTACTAATAACCTTGGAATACCAACTCTTGATGACACTACTGAAGTTCAAATTAAAGGTGGTGAGTTTTTTGCTGGTGAAGCTTTTGTAGCTGACGGTGAAGAAATTCAGTTAAACGATAAAAGATACGGTATTGGAGTTGTTTACAATCGTGATACTAAAACATTTACGTTTAAAAGCGGTACAACTGGTGAAACTATTAGTGCTAATGGTGCCATTGGCGTTACCGCCGCACAAAAAGCATCAGACATTGAAATTGGCAGATACGCTATATCAACAACAGATGGTTCTGTGATTGACAGTACAGATTATTTTAAAGGTGATAACCACCTAATGGGTGTTGGAACCACTAAAGGTGACGCTGTTAAAACTGCTGGAGCTGGTCTTGCAGCATCTCCTGCTCTTGCAACTGGTGCAGTTGCAAAAGAAGATTTAACACAGGTTTTCAGATTGTCTTCAACTTTGAACGAAACAACTTTTAACGTATCTGTGAATGGCGTTAACGGTGTTATCGAAATTCCATCTGGCTTTTATGTGGGCTCAACACTTGCTGAAGCTCTTCAATCAAGAATTAATCAGATTGAAGATCCAATCACTGGTCAGCAAACTGGTGGGGTGACAGTTAAATACAATCCGACTTCAAATAATTTTACATTTACAACAGGAACAACTGGACCAGAATCAACAATTAAGGTTAAAGGCATTACAAGACTTGGTCTAGATGATGTTCCGCTTGGTGTAGGAAGTGTTCCTAAAATATTTAATTTAAAGCAAGCTACTGATGCTGCTGGGAATGACCTATTCGTTGATGCAAATGGCGCAGTTACTACTACTCCACCAGCAAACCAGGTTGACGGCTTCTTTCCACTTTATATTGATGAAGGTGAATTAACATTTGATAAAACAGGTAAATTATTGAGTCCAAAAAACAAAGTTCATTATGAAAAGCAGGAGGAAGGCTTTTCAATTGATTTGAACATTGATTTTGCATCTTCAACTC